>ERZ773157.72-NODE-72-length-117490-cov-6.438557_pt1 | contig 117490 bp, 101 predicted proteins | sample MGYA00511480_ERZ773157 | MGnify/ENA primary metagenome ERZ773157 (study PRJEB29015, sample SAMEA2737863) | human gut metagenome | biome: human gut; feature: human-associated habitat; material: faeces | place: China | collected 2012 ... | reverse complement strand
CTTGCATGTGTTAGGCACGCCGCCAGCGTTCATCCTGAGCCAGGATCAAACTCTCATGTTTAAGTTTGTCCGGTCAAAATCAGTCTGGCTAATTTTACCGTTCTACTGTTGTTTTAGGTTTTTGTTCTCTGAAATTTCTCTCAGAACTTTTTGTTCTGTTTGGAATTTTCAGGGTTGCATTACTGTTTATTTGTCAAGGTGCTGTTCTTCTTATTGGAAGTATTTCCAGAAGAACTTTCGTTCCTGTCTCTCAGACAGCTTATTGAGTTTATCATAAGCAGTTCTGTTTGTCAAGAACTTTTTTCATTTTATTTTCAAGTTTCTTTCGAAACCTGGTTGCTTATCACTCGCAGCAACAGTTCATTATTTTATCAGAACTTCCTGTTCATGTCAAGCAGTTTTTTACTTTTTGGAATTTCTTTTCAGAAATCCGTGTTGCTTTCGTTCGCCGCAACAGTCATAAATTTTACCAAGACTATTCGTCGATGTCAAGCACTTTCTCTTCTTTTTTAAAGAAGAAGTTCCATCGCATTCCCTGCGGTGGAACTTCAGTATAGCATTATCCTTTTTTAGTTGTCAACCAGTTTTCGCTTTTTTCTTACTTTTTTACAATCCCGTAACATCAGGACAATCCCGCCAGCCAGTAGGCGAACCGGTTCATCTGATAAAGTTTCGTCAGCCATTCGTTTTCAACGGTCCATGCCGCGATCTGGCTGCCGACTCTTCCTGTATCGAAGCTGGCGATTACAATATAAATAATCCATAAAACTACGATGCTTTCTGCCATGCCGACCACGATTCCCAGTACACTGTTGAGCAGTTTCAGAATCGGCAGGTGCGCGATTGCCGAAAGGGACTTGAAAATCAGGTTCACCAGTCTGGCTGCGAGTCCGGTAATCAGCAGCATCAGAACCGACATTATTATATTGGTAGTGTTTTTTTCTTTCACACTGCTATATAAAAGGATAGCCAGCGAAAGGACGAACAGAGAAATGACCAGAGACAGCAGCATCCTGATTTCATCCACCATTCCTTTTTTCATTCCGGCATATCCCCGCCAGAGGGCAAATAAGATCACACAAACCAGCAGTACGTTCATTTTTTCTCCCGTTTATTTCATTTCTATCATATCTATGCTGTTTACAGTAACCGCAAGAAACCGGTTTCCGCCCAGCGTTTTTAAAAGCTGCGTCTGTTCCGGTATCGATCCGCTGTATTTTTCTTTTCCGTTCAGGTTATAAATCAGGCACTCTGCTTCATTATATATAATCAGTTCCTGATCCGAAATCAGAGCATCCCGGTATTCGATTGCAAACGGCAACGACAGCACCTGCGTTCCATTCATATTATAAATGTCAATCCGATATTTTCCGTTTCCATTCGTTCCATTAAAAATAAACGCCACATAATTGCCGCTGCTGCGGACGTCCTGCACCTCCTCCTGCATGAAATTCTGGAAGATATTTTTTGGAATTTCATTTCCTTCATATAACATGAACTGATTATTTCCCACAGAATACGCCGTATGCGTCCCCGTAAACTCTGCCAGCGGGATTACCGTATCCGAATATTCGTAGGAGCTTACCATCGTGTCGGTGTAGTTTTGTCCGACTTCGTCAAAATTGTAAAAGCTGACGATCGATTTCATACTGCCGCTTTCTGCTTTCAGATATGCCACCATCATCAGTTTTCCATTGTCCGACAATGACACGGAAACCGGATAACCTGATTTCTGCATCGTCGTTTTGATTCCGACTGCTTTTTCCCCAGTAGGATTATAGACGTTGATCCAGGTCACATCCCCATCCTCCAGAATCGCTGCCACAACGCCGTTCGCTGCCACGGACAGCGATTTCACCGGAAGATTCGTATCAATCTGTTTGGATGTCCCGTCCTGACTGATATCATAAATCAGGTTGCCGTTATAATCCCCAACTGCGACCCAGCCCGACCGCACGGAGACGCATGGCGACTGCATGTCGTAAGTCTGGTTCCACATGGCGTTGCCCTTGTAATCCGTATAGCTGATACCATCCTTACTGTAAGTCAGAAAGCCATTCTGGTAGCTCAACAGAGTAGAACCGGATACCTGGTTCCTGTCGATTGCGGACACGACCGTGTAGCCGGAGTAGGTTTGATTTTTAAGCAGCGTTACCGCCGTCACCGTCAGCGCTGCGATCACGCCGATTACGCAGCAGGAACGAAGGATCACTTTCAGACGATGCGCCCGGATTTCCCGTTTAAAATTCTTGCTGTCTTTTTTCTCGTTTTTTTCTTTTTTTCGCAGGTATTCCTTGATATCTACCATATGAGATAAGTCCCCATTTCTTTTGCAGCATCTTTGCGAGCATGTTGACTCACTTGCGCTCATTCCATCACGAGCCCGCGCTGACGCGCTTTACCGCCTGCTATGCAGGCTGCTCGTTCTCTAATGGCGCAAGAAAAACAAATGTCGCCTTCAGCGTCGCTTGTTTTTCTTGTGCGCTCATTCCATCATAACACATTCATTATTTTGAAGGTAGTAAAATATTCTGTCCGGGCTGGATTTGATTCGGGTCTTTTATATTATTCAGGCGGCAGATTTCTATCACCTTTTCATCTGTTCCGTAAAATCTCCTGGAAATAGCGATGAGGCTGTCTCCCTTCTGCACCTGATAGCTTTCCGGGTGCGCCAGGGCTTCCTGAACCTGGGGAAAGGAATCGGAGGCTGATGCGGACTGCCGGGCTGTCGAGGATTCAGCGTCTGCGTCGGTCGCGATCGCATTCTGGCTGTCCGCTGTTGCGCTATCTGCTGTTACGTTGTCTGTCATTACGTTGTCCGCCGTCCTATTGTCTGTCACTTCGCCATCCATCGCCGTATTGGCCGCACCGGTTGCATCGTCCGCCTGTGTAGCTTCGTCCAAGGCGGCAGACTGCGCCATTTCGTCCGATGAATTCCAGCCAACAGTCTCTTCTACAATCAGTCCGGGAGATGTATTTTCCGTCTCATTTTTTGTATTCCGGACAGCTCCTGCCAACAGGGCGGAAACCGCTTTCATATCCGGGTACTGATTGACGGACGTCAGCGCCGTTCCGACCAGAACCAACAAAAGCACCAGGCAGCCAATCCGGCAAAGCTTCGGGAAGAGGGCGCCGGTACTGCCCAAGCGGGCCTGATAAGCTGTCCCAAAAGCAGTTTTCCTCGACGCTGCGTTCAGCGTAGGCGCTGCAGCTTTAAGCGCACCCAGCCTTGACAGCACCGTTTTCCTGCCAGACGCTGTATTCGGCGCAGACGCCCTGGAGGCGGTTATCCCCCGCGCTGCGTCCGCTGCAGCTTCCGCTTTTCTTTTTTCCCGGCGGGCATTGATCGCTTCCATCACCCGTTCCTCCTCCACATCTGCAGGGCGGCTCTGCTCCCGTTCAGCAATCATATATGCCTGCATTTCTTCGTTTTGTTCATAAAAAATAAAATAGCCTCCGATCTGGATTTCTTCTCCCCGCACGGTCCAGAACCGGACGGCAGCTTCCTTTTTTTCAATTTTTCCAATCCGCTCCAGCTTCTGAAAATACGGAAAATTTCCGCGCCTGAAGTCCGTTTCTTTTTCCACCCCGTAAATCAAATAATAGCGGATGCCGCCCTTTTCCTCCTGCTGCCCGAATGCCAGACACGTCTCTTTTCCCTGGCATCGTTCCAGAAACGTATGGACATAATCCTCCATGTACAATTTTACATTCGGACTGCCTGTCCCGATCTGCATCACATTTTTGGGTATTTTCAACATTTTACCTCTGCTCCTTTCCATCCGGGCACCCCGTTTTCCCTAATCTTAGCAGACCGTTGCCGCAGATTTTGTCTGTTTATGCGCTCTTTTTTGGCGGTTTGGAGCAGAGTCCCGTTCTGGAACTTTTGCACATATTTATTCTGTCAAACACTTCTGTTCGATATAAAAAGCACAATAAAATACATTGTATTTCCTTCCGGACTCTTCTAAACTATTTTTTAGTAGATACCAAAATTTCTGCAGAATACACTAAAGGAGTCGTACTGAAAATGAGCAAACTTTCTCTTGCAGGCGAATGGAAACTTCGCGGCGAGTTTATGGACGTAACAGCAGATCGCTGTGCAGAGGTGCTCGTTCACCTCAACGCCATGCCTCCCAAGCCGACAATTCCCGGTTATCTGACCGAAGAAAATATGACCGAGGAGGAACGGGAAATGTATCTGAAAGAACCCGATCCGAAATTTACGGTAAATACCGCCCTCGCCATGCACCCCTATCCTTCCAAAACGGGATATATTCCTATGACTGTACCCGGCGACGTTACAACCGCCCTGATCGATAACGGAGTTATCGAGGAGCCTTTTTTAAAGGACAACACAAAAAAAAGCATCTGGATTAAAGAGCTTTCCTGGTGGCTTGTCAAAGAATTTGATATCACCGAAGAAATGCTCAATGAAGATATTGTCCGCCTGAACATTGAAATGCTCGATTTTAATGCCGATATTTTAGTTAACGGCATTCCCGCCGGACATCAGGAAAATACCTTCTGTGCTTTTTCTGCAGATATCAAACGCTTTTTGCATGTCGGTACCAACCAGATCGTGATCCGTCTGACCTCCGGCATGGAATTAAATTATCCACATGACACCGTTTCCTATTACTGTGCAAGTGACAATGCGATCTGCGACCAGCGTGTATACACGCGTAAGCCACAGTTTACCTATGGCTGGGACTGGTGTCAGCCCGTTCCTACCTGCGGTATCGGACGTTCGATCGAAATCGAAGCGTTCAGCGGTGCACAGGTGATCGCTTCCCGCGTCGATACGCTCAGCCTTTCCGGAAATGATGCAGAAATCGAATTTCATTTTGAAATCGAAAAATCCAACATGGTGCAGAGCGCTGAAACAGAGCTGGAATATGAGCTGTCCATCGACGGCAAGACCGCTTATACCGGCCATCAGACCCTGATGCTTGTCGGCGGCATCAATTTTGCACAGGAACGCGTTGTATTAAAGGATGCAAAGCTCTGGTGGCCGAACGGTTACGGTGCTCAAAACCTTTATACCTTTACCGCACGCTGCACGGCACGCGGCATCACCCATGAAGCAAAACCGAAAAAAATCGGTATCCGCACGCTTTCCATCGACTTTTCCAAGCTGCCGGATGAAAGCCGTAACTTCTTCTTCAAGATCAACGGCACCCGTATTTTCTGCAAAGGCGGCAACTGGGTTCCTACCGATTCTATCTATCTGCGGACGCCTGATGAAAACTATAAAAAGCTGGTCAGCGAAGGCGCAGCAGCACACTTTACCATGTTCCGTATGTGGGGCGGCGGCACTTATGAGCCGGATTGCTTCTATGATTACTGCTCCGAATACGGTATTTTACTGATGCACGATTTTATGTACGCATGTGCTTTTTATCCCGACCAGAAGGATTCGTTCCTTTACGAAGCAGAACGCGAGGCAGAATATCAGACCAAGCGTCTGGCGCATTATCCCTGTATGGCAGTCTGGACCGGAAACAACGAAATCGCCGAGTCCTACACCGACTGGTTCCCGGGAATGCTGCAGCCCGAACGCTACTGGGGCGATCAGATTTTCAACTACATCCAGCCCCGCGCGGTCCAGCACAATAGCCCGCTGATTCCCTACATGCCCTCCACCCCGTACTTTGGAGAACGTTCCAATACCACTGAAGAGGGAGACGTCCATGCATGGACTTATTTTGGACGCGATTCCAAGACGAGATTCAAATTCTCTTACGAACTGGAAGCTTTTGATCGATTCCCGGCGCGTTTTTCCAGCGAATACGGATTTTTCGGTGCACAGATGGAAAGCACCGTCCGCCGGTATCTCGACGGTGAGGAAATGACTTTCGATAATCCGATCTGGAAGCACCACGGAGAGTTTGATCGCAAGCGCAAGGCTATCGATGATGTAATCAACCGCCATCTGACTGAATTTTCCACGCTGGACGAACGCAGCTATCTGCTTTACAGCGGTATCATGCAGGGACTTTTATATGCCGAAATGGCAGAGGCGCTCCGCCAGAAATCCTATGGTGCCGGCGATCTGATCTGGATGTACAACGACTGCTGGCCGGAAACCGGTTGGACCATTATCGATTACTATCTGACCAGAAAGGTTTCGTTCTACTTCTTAAAACGCGCTTTTGATACGAAAAAACTGATTATCCGGAAGGCAGACGGCGGCGCGGTTGTAACCGTCATCAACGAAACCCCTGATGAAATCCGGACAACTATCTGCGTCGGCACACAGACCTTTGATGGCGCACACAATAGTGTTCTCCTGACAAAGGATCTGACCGTCGCTCCGCATTCCTGGCAGCAATTCCATGTGGACGCTGCAGAGCCTGCCGCAGACGGATATTTCGTTGTAAGTGCAGACGGCTTTGAAACAGCTGACAGCCTGCGCGCTTATTACCGCGAATACACCATTCCGGAAAGCGATGCGGTGATCGAATCCGTTGAAAAAGACGGCAGCGATCTGCTCGTAACCGTCCGTGCAAACGTATTTACACCGTTCGCTTATCTGATGACAAGCGACGACAGAGTACATTACAGTGATAACTACTTCAAGCTCTATCCCGGAGAGGCAAAAACGATCCGCGTAGAAAACTGTAACGAGACACCTACACTGTACACAGCTGCGACAATGCACGCGTAAATTTGTATATACCTGTTATGCGCATGCGCAAAAAGATTCACAAAAGGATCTTTCGCGCATGCGTTTCATATTGAGTGGGCATCGTCCTGCGCAATGTCAAAAGAAAGGGGCCTTATGTCACATACGATTATTGACCTGCCGCCTGTCGGAGACGACGGCAGGCTTTACCGCGATACCGCTTTAAATTTCGTGGAATCCCTGATTCCGAATCCGTGGAACAGCTGTCACGCGCCAGATCTTTTAGAGCTTGAAAATGGCGATCTGCTTTGCTGCTGGTTTGCAGGCTCCTGCGAGGGAAACGCGGACGTCAGCATCGCTGTGTCACGTCTGTCAGAGGACAGTTCCCAGTGGGAAACACCGGTAATTGTTTCCGATGATCCAACCCGCAGCGAGCAGAATCCTTCCCTCTTCCTGCATCCAAACGGAGAAATCTGGCTGATGTATACCGCACAGGTTTCCCGTGATCCCAACAATCCAACCTCTGACAATTTACAGGGAACTGCTGAAATCCGCCGGAAAATTTCCCGCGATAACGGGCACACCTGGGAGGCGACCGAGACAATGTTTTCCGCTCCCGGCTCGTTCTGCCGACAAAAGATTCAGATTCTGTCCAACGGACGTTTTATTTTCAACAATTTCCGCTGTGCGATCAACGATTCCTGCATGGGAGACGATTACACCGTCCTGCAGCTTTCAGACGACCAGGGCAAAACCTGGCGCAGCGTCATGATGCCCGGCAGCCGCGGGCGCGTACACGGCAATATCGTGGAGCTTTCTCCCGGAAATCTGATCTGCCTGCTGCGCAGCCGCTCTGCTGACCATATTTACCGTTCGGAATCCCATGATAACGGCGAGACCTGGAGCGTGCCGGAGCCTACTGTGCTGCGCAACAACAACGCAAGCATTACCGCAATCCGTCTTCAAAGCGGCGCAGTCTGCGTTGTATACAATGACGTCGCCTTCAATGACGAGCCCGAGCGCACCGTCTGGCCCGACCAGCGCTGTCCTGTCGTACTCGCCATTTCCGAGGACGGAGGAAAAACCTGGCCCTGGCGGCGTATCATCGAACACGGCGAGGGCTTTATCGGTCCGTGGAACGACGTCAACAACCGCCGTTACGAATATCCCTGCCTGATTCAGGGAAAAGATGGCAGGGTTCATGTCGCTTATGCGTGGGGCTATCGTAAGCGTATTAAATATCTGTGCATGGATGAAGCATGGATCCGAGGAGAAAAGCTTTGTAAAGGCGTTGGCGGGGACGAGACTCTGACCTGCAAAAGATAAGGGAAGCAAAGACGGCAGGATTCCTAAAACAATAGAATGCACGCTCCGCAACATTCTATTGTCATGAATAAAAACCGGCAGACAGCAAAGCTTTGATCGCTTCGCTGCTGCCGGTTTTTCTATGTCCTGCGTGGACAGTGTTATACAAACCGATATTCTGTTACGGTGTGATACGGTCTGTCAGGTCCGAATACCGAAGAAGGAAACTGCGGTTTGTTCGGTGTATCCGGATAGAACTGGGTTTCCAGTGCCAGGCCCGCTCTGTAGCCGTAGGTTTTCCCATCCTTTGCGGCTTCAAGATCCCTGGAGTTGCCCGAATAGAACTGAACGCCCGGAAGATCTGTATAAACCTCCATTATGCGGGATTTATCGGAGCTCTTGACAACTGCAATTTTACGAACCTGTCCGGTGTAATTGTCCAGAACCCAGTTATGGTCATATCCGCCTGCCATTTTAAGCTGGTCAAAATCTGCATCGATCCGTTCGCCGATCAGATGCGGCTCTGTGAAGTCCATCGGTGTACCTTCTACGCGTAAAATATCTCCATTCGGAATCGATTCTGCATCGGCCGGGGTATACGCATGGGAAAACAACTGCAGCTCATGGTCGGTAATCTGTCCGGCACCGTGTCCATCCAGATTGAAATAACAATGGTTTGTCAGGTTAAGGATCGTATCTGCATCGCTTACCACATCATAGGTAATGCGCAGTCCGTTCTCCTCCGTCAGCTCATACAGAACCGAAAAGTCCCTGTTTCCGCTAAAGCCAAGTTCCCCATCTTTCATAGACATCGTGAATAAAATGCCGTTTTCTTTTTCTTCGGCATCCCAGATCCGCTTATGCCCACCCAGAGCTCTGTGACTGTGCAGGTTATTGCCATTGTCGTTGACAGACAGCTCGTAGGTTTTTCCTTCGAGGGTGAATTTTGCACCGCCGATCCGGTTCGCATTCGGCGCAACGACTGCACCGTAAAATTTACCGTTTTCCAGATATTGCTCCAATCTGTCATAACCGAGTGCAACATCTGCAAAATTACCGTTATGATCCGGCGCCCAGATGCGGATGATCAGCGCACCGAAGCTGCTGACCGTCACCTTCATACCATGACTGTTTTCCAGTGTATACAAATACACCCCTCTGCCGTTTACTTCCCCGAATAACTCTTTTTTCATAGGTTCGTCCATCTCTTTCGTCTGAAAATTTTGTCTGTTACAGCTCAGTACGCCCCTCCAGCGCACGAAGCAGTGTTACTTCATCAATATATTCCAGATCACCGCCTACCGGTACGCCACTCGCGATTCTTGTCACACGGATTCCGGTGGGTTTAATCAGCTTGCCGATGTACATCGCCGTCGTCTCACCCTCAAGGCTGGAGTTGGTTGCGATAATGACTTCTTTTACCTCCGGCTCTCTACTCAGGCGCTCCATCAGCTCTTTTAATTTGATATCATGAGGTCCCACGCCCAGCATCGGGGAAATCGCCCCGTGCAGCACATGATAGACTCCTTTGTATTTTCCGGTTTTTTCGTAGGCAGCCAGATCCCGGCTGTTCTCCACAACCATAATCGTCGAATGGTCCCGCTCTGCGTTGGCACAGATCGGGCAAAGCTCGTTATCGGTCAGGGTAAAGCATTCCTTACAATAGCGAACATTCTGCCGAGCCTGTATCATCGCATTTGCAATCCTGTTCACCTTTGCTTCCGGAAGCCCGATCAGGTGAAACGCCAGACGCTGCGCAGATTTACTGCCAATTCCGGGAAGCCCCGAAAGCTCGTCAATGAGTTTGTTGATATAGCCGCTGTAAAGATCCATATCAGAACGGGAAGCCTCCGCCGAGTCCGCCTGTCATTTTACCCATCAGCTCCTGGCTCGCTTCGTCCGCCTGCTTCATCGCTTCATTCACAGCCGCAACGATCATATCCTGCAGCATTTCCACATCTTCCGGATCTACTGCTTCTTCGGAAATGGTCAGCTTTACCAGCTCCTTTTTGCCGTTTACGACAGCCTCAACCGCGCCGCCGCCGGATTTTGCAGAAAACTCTTTCACCTCGAGTTCCTTCTGTCCTTCTTCCATCTGACGCTGCATGCGCTGTGCCTGCTTCATCAGGTTATTCATGTTGCCGGGCATACCCATGCCGCCCGGAAAACCGCCTCTCTTTGCCATTTTATTGCATCCTTTCTGTTTGTTACTCTTCTTCTATGTCCATATGAATGACCCTTGTCAGGTCTACATAAGAACTTTCCATTTCCTGTTTGCTGCGCACGCTGCGGACTTCAACCTCGATCTGCTTGCCCGTCAGCTCCGCCAACAGTTGTTCCAGTGCGCCCTTATTTGCCGGTTCTTTGGTAAAATAATCGGACGCCAGCCCATCTTCCACCACAAGCAGCAGCCGATTGTCACCGCCAAGGCTTAGGCGCGCATTTTTGAGATACGACTTCATCGGCTGCTGTGCACTTCCTGCAACCCGCGGCCACTTGGCTACGATTTCTTTGATTTCCTCGGGAACTGCCTTGGGCAGCTCTGCCTTTCTGACCGGCGCTGCTGCCTGCACTGCGGGCTGTCCTGTCGGCACCGCTGCGACTGCAATCGAGCCGCTTTCGATCTGTTCCACCGTCTGTTCCAGCTTTCGAATCCGTTCCAGAAGTGTATCTTCGTTCGTCTCCATCTCCGGCCTGCACAGCCGAATCAGCGCCATTTCAATCAGGACACGTTTCTGACCCGCATAGCGAATCCTACCGGACAGCTCCGAAAAACACCGGATATCCCGCATGATCGCGTCTACTTCGATCTGCTGCGCTTCTTCTTTCAATCTTGCCAGATTCTCACTGGATATGTCAATCACTTCTTCACAAGAATCCCCGGAAGTTTTCACCAGCAGGAGGTTGCGCAGATACCAGGTAAAATCGGAAACAAACTGGCTCATATCCCGTCCCTGCAGCACGATCTCTTCCAGCACACCGATACAGCCCGCCACATCCCGCGCAATCACGCAGCGCAACAGTTTGCTGAACACTGACGTATCCACCGCGCCCAGCACGTCCAGCACCATATCGTAGGTCAGCTCGTGTCCGAAATGGAACGCGAGGCACTGATCCAGAAGGCTCCAGGCATCACGCATCGCACCGTCTGCAGATTTTGCAAGGTATTTTAACGCCTTTTCCTCGATCGGCAGCTCTTCGCCCGCCGCGGCAAGGGCTTCCTTCATGCGCTCTTCGATCTGTTCGACCGTCAGGCGCTTGAAATCATAACGCTGACAGCGGGACAAAATCGTAACCGGAATTTTATTGGCTTCCGTTGTCGCCAGAATAAAGATGACGTAGGACGGCGGCTCCTCCAGGGTTTTTAACAGTGCGTTGAACGCTCCCGCAGAAAGCATATGAACCTCGTCGATGATATAAACGCGGTATTTTCCTTCCGTCGGGGAATATGCCACTTCATTCACGATTTCACGAATATTATCGACGCCGTTATTAGACGCTGCGTCTATTTCTATCACATTCATGCTTCTGCCTTCTGCAATCGCCTTACAGGATGCGCATTCTCCGCAGGGGCTTCCGTCCACGGGATGCTCGCAGTTGACACTTTTTGCAAAAAGCTTCGCAATACTCGTTTTACCGGTACCTCTTGTACCGCAGAATAAATAGGCATGACCGATACGATCCGACCGGATTTGGTTTTTCAGTGTTGTGACAATCGCATCCTGTCCCTTGACCTCTTCAAAGGTAGTCGGACGGAACCGTCGATACATCGCCGTGTAGGACATGGACGAACCTCCTTATGTTCTCCGCAAAGCAGACGGCGTCACGCAATGTACGCGGCGCCGTCCGTTGTCTTTTAATCTCCGAAGCTGATGCCCATCATCTTCGCCTCTCTTACGATGGATGCGTTGGGATCGAGCATTTTTAACTTACCTGCTACCTCTTCCAGCGGAACCTTGACGATTTCGCGGTGCTTGTAGCCCACCATAAAGCCGTATTCCCCGGCAAGAATCATCCTGCCTGCTTCTGATCCGAGCCGGCTGGCGAATACGCGGTCATAGGCACAGGGGCTTCCGCCTCTCTGGGTATGTCCAGGCACGGTTACTCGAACCTCCATGCCGCTCTTTTCCTGAATCTGCTCTGCGATCTCGTAGGAAACCGAAGGATATTTATAGTTTTCCAGTTTTTTCCTATATTCTTTTTTCGACAACTTGGCGTCCTCTTTGGAGATCGCGCCCTCTGCAACTGCCAGAATTGTAAATCTGCTGCCGCGGTTATGCCGTTCGTTGATTTTTTCCACAATCTTGTCGATATCGTAAGGAATTTCCGGGACCAGAATGATGTCCGCGCCACCCGCGATACCGGCATTTAAGGTCAGCCAGCCAACCTTGTGTCCCATAACTTCTACGATAAATACGCGTCCATGGGATGCCGCCGTCGTATGGATGCAATCCAGCGCGTCTGTTGCAATGTTGACCGCGCTCTGGAAGCCAAAGGTCATATCCGTTCCCCAGAGGTCGTTGTCGATGGTCTTGGGCAGCGTTACAATGTTCAGGCCTTCCTGACGCAGCAGGTTCGCTGTCTTATGTGTGCCGTTGCCGCCGAGGATTACCAGGCAGTCCAGCTGCAGCTTATAATAGGTCTGTTTCATCGCCGCCACTTTGTCGACACCGTCTGCGCCGGGCTCACGGATCAGCTTGTAAGGAGTACGGCTGCTGCCAAGGATTGTGCCGCCCTTTGTCAGAATACCCGAAAAATCGTCATACGTCATCAGACGGAACTTTCCGTAGATCAGTCCCTGATAACCGTCCTGAAAGCCATAGATTTCAACGTCTTCTGTGCTGTTATAAAGCACCTTTGCCACGCCTCTCATCGCTGCATTCAGTGCCTGACAGTCACCGCCGCTGGTCAGCATACCTACTCTCTTCATCCCAAAGTCCTCCTTCTCTGTGCTGCGCCCTCTGCAGCCATCATTTAACTAGAATTATATAATATTTTAAAAATATGTACAAGTGACTGTAAAATTTTCGCTTGCATATTAGAGATTTTTCGGCTAGAATGATGATGTTGTAAAAATATATGGAGAAGTACCCAAGTGGCTGAAGGGTCCGGCTTCGAACACCGGTAGGCTGTAACAGGCGCGAGGGTTCAAATCCCTCCTTCTCCGTACCATGGGGCCGGGTTCGTTTTATGAACCCGGCCCTTTTGCGCACCCTTGCCACCCGGCAGGCATACTCTAATAGCAAATCACCTGCCGCCAAAGCCGATTCTTATGACTTTCTTATGGATAATCCCCGAGGCCGCGTTTCTCGCCCTCTCCCTTTCCCTGGATACATTTGTCGCCGGGCTTTCCTACGGAAGCAGCAAAATCCGTCTTCCTCTGATCTGCACTGTCACTGTCAGCCTGGTCTGCTCGGGCGTCCTCTGCCTTTCCATGCTTGCCGGATCCCTCGTCCGTCCATTTCTTTCCCCTATCGCAGCCCGACTGACCTGCTTTTTACTGCTTGTCTGCATGGGCACCCTTCGGATTCTCGATCAAGCGATCAAATCCTTTCTGTGCCGTCACGATGGCTTTTCCAGAAATTTCATGTTCCGTGCCCTGCATTTCCAGTTTTTTCTCTCCGTCTACGCCGATCCCTGCAAGGCGGATGCCGACGCCTCCAAAAGCCTTTCTGTCCCGGAATCCGTCTGCCTTGCCCTCGCGATGTCCTTAGACGGTGCTGCAGCGGGCTTCGGTGCAGCCCTCGGGAATCTAAATCCCGTCGCCGTTCTTTTCTTTTCCCTCCTATTCGGATTTACAGCAATACAAGGCGGCTTCCTGCTTGGAAACCGCCTTGCACAAAAAACTCATTTTCCTGTTGACTGGCTCTCCGGAGCCCTGCTGATTCTGTTGGCATTTTTGCGGCTGATCTGAAGCAGAGACTGTGTGTTCTCTTACTTTCCGGATAAATAAACCGCACAGGATGCGCCCGGCAGGATAATTTCGTCTTTACGGATCAGTTCTTTTCCATTCCAGGCAAAAATAACCAGCGTGCCTTCTTTATTGCATGCATTGACGATCAGATCCGTCCCCGGAATCTGCAGAAGATGCCGAGGCCAGTTGCCCGTTGTCCATTCGCCGAGGTAACGCAGCTTTCCGTCTGTCGAAAATGCAGACAACGTATTCGCGCCGCGGTTGCAGACAATCACCGTCTTCTCATCCGCCATGCAGATTGTTCCCGGATAGTTTGTTCCGTCAAATCTGCTCGTCTTTACACACTCGCTACAGCCACCGTTTTCCCAGCGGCGCAGCGTGCCTCCCAGCTCCTGAGCGCTGAGCAGCTTTCCGGATTCTTTCTCCGGCAGCAGCTGACGCGGTCCCTCACCGGTCGGTAAAACCAGCGCTTCCAGTTCTTTTTCCGGCAGTCCGTCTTTTAACTCATAACGGTAAATCCGGTCACAGCCAAGATCTGCAAGGTACAGAATGTTATCCTGCTCGCTGACCCAGTGTGCGTGCGGGCAGATTTTTTCTGTCTGTGCATCGATCACGCCAGCACCCGGACTGCGATGCCAACGGATTTTCTCGAGATCATAATCCACTGCAAAGAAATCCCCGGTTCCATAGCAGCTCGCATACAATGCCTTTTTCCCGGCATACAGATGGCACAGTTCTCCACCCGGAAGGAAAATCTTTTTGCCGGTCTGGACAGGAATCCCATCTTCCGAAAGGCGGTACTGATAAATGTAAGCGTGTTTTTCTCCGACCAGTTCCGCAACTGTATACAGGAAGCCTCCATGCAGCAGGCTAAAGGACGGACTGTCTCCCTGCCGGATTCCGCCGGTTATTTCTGTATGCACTTCCCCGGTTTCCGTATTTTCAAAAAGCTTTACCGTAAGCAGGTCACTGCCCGTTTCTGCACCGTAACCGCTGCAAAGCAGCATGATTTTCTGTTCCATGGTTCCTCCGTCAGGTCAGATCCTGATCGATGTCAAGCCACCAGCGCAGGACATCCTGAATCTTTGCATCCCAGTATTTCCACTGATGATCGCCGCTGGATTCTTCCAGCTTCATCTCGTAGCCAAGCTCTTTCATATATTCCCATGCTCTCTTATTTCCCTCGTACAGGAAATCCTCCGTACCGCACCAGCTGTAGAGTCTGGGAATCGGTTTTCCGGAGGTCTTGAGCTTCTTTGCAAGTGCCATCAGATCGTTATCAGAGCCTTCCAGCTGTTCCAGAGAACCATAAATTCCTCTGAACAGAGCTGCATCCCGGCTATCGCCCTCCAGATGTCTTCCAACATCCTCAATAATATCCAGACAGCCGGACAGAGATGCTGCTGCTCCAAATGTCTCACTTGCACCAAGACCAAGCTTCCATGCGCCGTAGCCACCCATCGACAGGCCTGCTGCCAGATTGTCTTCTTTTTTATCCGACATCTGTGGGAAAAATTCTCTGCAGATTTTGGGCAGTTCCTCGGAAATATAAGTCCAATAACGCATTCCATAGGTTGTATCTGTATAAAATGCAAGATGTGTGGTGGGCATAACAACTGCAATACCAAGCTGGCTCACATAACGCTCGATAGAGGTTCGGCGTTGCCAGATTGTCTGATCGTCGCTCATTCCGTGCAGAAGATACATGGTTTTTAACTTACCCTCCGCACCTTTTCCCTCCATTCCAATCTGTCCGCTTGTCTGCTGCGGCAGAATCACGTCCGCTGACGTACACATCCCCAGTACATCAGAAAAGAAATCCACATGTAAAAGTGCCATTTTTATCCTCCTCTTTTTGCCCTTTCAGGGTTATTCTCATGTTATCATTATCTTCTTCCCTCCCACTTTCGTCAAGATAGTTTCGAGAAGCGAATTTTTTTAAAAAAGATTGACAAATTCTGACAATTCCATGTACAATAGAACACGGATTTCGGAGAATTCCGCATTCCTGCCCAGATAGCTCAGTTGGTAGAGCAGAGGACTGAAAATCCTCGTGTCACTGGTTCGATTCCGGTTCTGGGCATTTTTTGTTGCTTAAAAATAATCTAAAAAAGACACGGATTTCCGTGTTTTTTTTTATAATGTATGCTAAAATAATTATGTATGGTTATGTGAAACAGAGGGGAACTCAAAATGAAAAAGGATAATAAGTGTAAACGAATGTCCGCACTTATCATAATCGTAATAATGGGCATATTAATGCTCGTCTATTTTACATTTTGTTATATTTTCCAAACACACTATTTCTTTCATACAACAATTGATTATATTGAGAGCAGCGTACAGACAGTTGATACAGTATCGGATATTTTAAAGGATGAATTTCAGAAATATTCACTTCATGTAATTGGAAGGGAAGATACAGAAGTGACGATTTCGGCAGAAGATGTTTCTTTAAAGGTAGATACGCAGGATGCATTGCAGGAAATTATGGATAGTCAGAATGCATGGCTTTGGCCTGTGTCAATCTGGAAAGAGTATTCGTATGATTTGGAGCATATTGGACAGTATGAGGAAGATGCATTAGAGCAGATAATAGATACTATTCCATTTATGCAGCGGGATTATATGAAGGCGCCACAAAATGCATATATTGGTGACTTTCAGGAATCAACGGGTCAATATGAACTTGTGAAAGCTTATCCGGGAACATATCTGAGGAAGGGAAAGGTATGTGACTCTATAAAACTTGCGTTAGAAAATATGGACACGGAACTGAATCTTGAGGAAGCAGGCTGTTACATTGAGCCGTCCATAACAAGTGAAGATAAAGAATTGCTGCGTTTATGGACAGAGATAAATAAACAGGTCTCAGCTCGGATTACATATCAATTTGGTGAGAAAGAAGAGGTAGTAGATGCAAGCCTTATTCATAATTGGCTGTTTACGATTAATCATGCTGTTTATATAAGAGAAGATGAGGTAAAGGCTTATGTGAAAGAGCTTGCCAGGTCTTATGATACAGCTTATCGAAAACATGCTTTTACGACAGCAGAAGGTAAGGATATTACAATCGACAGTGGATTTTATGGCTGGCGAATGAACCGGTCAGAGGAAACAGAAGAGCTGATAAATTTAATTAAACAGGGAGCTGTTGTAGAGAGAGAACCTGTCTATATTCAGACAGCGGCAAGTCACGGAGAACGGGATTATGGCGACACGTATGTTGAAATAAATTTATCAAAACAGCATTTATATTTCTGGGAAAAAGGAAACATAATAATAGAAAGCGATTTTGTAAGTGGAAATATGGTAAAGGGAATGGCAACGCCAGGGGGCATATTCCCGATAACCTATAAAGAAAGGAATGCAGTTTTAAAGGGAACAAATTATAGAACCCCAGTATCTTATTGGATGCCTTTTAATGGGGGAATTGGTATGCATGATGCTCCTTGGAGAAAACAGTTTGGTGGTACGATCTATGAAACAAATGGTTCACATGGTTGTATCAACCTTCCTGTGGATGTAGCACGGGAAATTTATGAACATGTGGCAGCGGGAATGCCGGTTATATGCTATTATGAATAGTGTGAAAAAACTATAAACAGAAGTTTTGGTATATAGCAGCGTTGTGTCTATGCAAGACATCTGAGGTAAAGCTACGTAGATTACCGAAAGCTTGCAGGTTATAGAAAGGCTTGGTGATAAACATGTACGAAAGTGAATTAAGACAGTATGCAGATGATATTTTAAATTCTGATAATTTCCAGAAAATCAAAGAGCATATTCAGCATGGAAATATGACAGTCAATGAGCATTGTATTAATGTTGCCAAGACAAGTTTGAGAATTAAAGACAAACTTCATATTAAATGCAATAAAAGAGATCTGATCAGAGGTGCATTGCTTCATGATTATTTTCTGTATGACTGGCATTTTAAAGATTTAAAAAATCCGCATAAACTGCATGGCTTTTATCATCCTTCAAGGGCACTACACAATGCTCAGAAAGAATACACATTGACAAAACGTCAGGAGGATATTATTAAAAAGCATATGTGGCCATTAACTGTTGTTCCGCCTATGTGCAGAGAAGCATGGATTGTAACAGCAGCAGATAAATATTGTTCTTTTATGGAAACGGTACATTTGCATAAGGGAAAGATAAAAATAAGAAAAGGTATTTTAAAAATACAAAGTATATAAATTTAAGGAGGATACGACAATAGATAAGAGTAGGGGTTACGCGAATAATAAAGCGTATAATGAAAGGAAATATAAATTTATGAGAAAGACCAAAATTGTTTGTACAATAGGACCCGCTTCTGAAAGCGCAGAAAAGCTGGAAGAGCTTATGCTTGCAGGTATGAATGTGGCACGTTTCAATTTTTCACACGGTGATTATGAGGAACATAGAGCCAAATTTGAAAGAACTGTACAGATAGCAGAGAAATTAGGTCTTCCTGTTGCTACAATGATGGATACTAAGGGACCTGAAATCCGCCTGAGAGATTTTGAGGGTGGTAAAGTGTACCTTGAGACAGGAACAATCTTTGCCCTTACTACAGAAGAAATAATGGGAACTGCTCAGAGAGCTACCATTACGTATAAGAATTTAAAAGATGATGTCAGCATTGGAAAGAAGATCTTAATTGATGATGGTCTGATTGCTATGGAAGTAGTCGATATTACAGATACGGATATTATCTGTCAGGTTATCAATGGTGGATATGTATCCAATCATAAGGGTATTAATGTACCCGGTGTTGTATTGACGATGCCTTACATTAGTGATGTAGACAGAGAAGATATTCTTTTCGGTGTAAAGATGGGATATGATTATATTGCTGCTTCTTTTGTAAGAAATAAAGAAGATGTAGAACAGGTTCGCCAGTTGATCAGAGAAAATGGCGGTAACATGAAGATTATATCCAAGATTGAAAATACACAGGGACTGGAGAATCTGGAAGAGATTATGGAAGCATCAGACGGTATTATGGTTGCAAGAGGTGACATGGGCGTAGAAGTTGCCATGGAAGAAGTTCCTGTATTCCAGAAGAGAATGATTAAAAAGGCTCTGGTGCAGGGTAAAATTGTTATTACTGCAACACAGATGCTGGATTCCATGATTAAGAATCCAAGACCTACCCGTGCTGAGGTAACAGACGTTGCCAATGCAATTTATGATGGTACTTCTGCAATTATGCTCAGTGGTGAAAGTGCTGCGGGTGCTTATCCGGTAGAAGCTGTTAAAACAATGGCAAGAATTGCAGAAAGAGCAGAAAAGGATATTGATTATATATCACGTTTCTCCAGAAGAAATGATGATGTAAAGGAAGATGTGACAACAGCAATCTCTCATGCATGCTGTACAACAGCAATTGATCTGGAAGCAGCGGCAATTATTACCGTTACAATGTCAGGCTTTACTGCAAGTATGGTAGCAAGATATCAGCCTGCATGCCCTGTAATTGGATGTACTGTGGATAAGAAGGTGTTCCGTCAGCTGGGGCTTGTATGGGGTGTACAGCCACTTCTGATTAACAGAGAAGACAGTGCAGAGAAATTATTTGATTCTGCTGTTGAAGCAAGCAAAAAGGCAGGATTCGTTCAGACAGGAGACAGAGTAGTTCTGACAGCAGGTGTTCCTCTTGGTATCTCCGGTAAAACAAATATGCTGAGAGTTGTAGATGTTGAATAACAATTGTAACAACTAAGATTCATACAGCTTGTGAAAGAAGATTCTTATTTACAGATATAAACTGTATGGCTGGACATCAACATGAGCAAAATGAGCTGTAAAATAGCAATTTTGCTCATGTTGTCTAAATAGTTACAGCGAATTTGTAAATAGAACGCTATTGCATAAAAATACGAAAGGTATACTTAACTGGTATGGGTAAAATATATTGTATTATAGGCAAAAGTTCATCAGGGAAAGACACAATATATAAGAAGCTGATACAAGATAAGGATTTGAATCTGCATCATATTGTACCCTATACGACCCGGCCGATCCGAGAAGGAGAAAAGGAAGGGATAGAATATCATTTTACAGATGAAGCTACACTACAAAAATACCGGGATCATAATAAGCTGGTAGAATGCAGAGCATATCAGACAATATATGGAATATGGTATTATTATACAGTAAAGGATGATCAGATTGACCTTTCAAAATATAGTTATCTGATTCCGGGAGTATTGCGGTCGTATTGTATGACAAGAGATTATTTTGGAGCAGACAAGGTATTGCCTATTTATGTAGAGGTAGAGGATGGGGAGCGTCTAACGAGAGCTTTGCAGCGAGAGAAAAGCCAGAGCGTTCCTAAATACGAGGAAATGTGTCGGAGATTTCTTACAGACAGTCAGGATTTTTCAAAAGAAAAACTGGAAGAGGCAGGAATCAGCCGGGCATTTTATAATAATGAATTAGATTCCTGTATACAGGAAATCAAACAATATATTCAGGAAAATGATCGGTTATAATTTTAGTGGATAACGGATTATAAAAGGGGTGATATCGTGGATATCAAAGTAAACCAGGTAGAACAGACAGTTCAGACACAGCAGCAGTCCAATGTACAGCAGACAGATGATACATTTCGTTTCATGCTGGCAAGTAATATAGAAGAAGCCGGGCTGGCGGACAGATTGAACCTGATGATGGAAGAGATCGTAATGCAGGGTGATAAGATCACTAAGCGCATGGATGTAAAGGATATGCGCCGGTATCGCGCTCTGATCAAGGATTTCATGAATGAAATTGTGAATCGTTCTCACAAATTTTCAAGAGAAAATTTTCTGGATCGTCGTGGAAGACATAGAGTATATGGTATTGTCAGACTGGTAGATGAGAAGCTGGATGAGCTTGCCCAGGAGTTAATGAAAGAAGAAAAAGACGAGATTGCGATTCTTGCCAAGGTAGGAGAGATACGCGGCTTACTGTTGGATATTTTTACATAAAATGACAGAGAGACTTCTTGTCTGGGTTTGAATAGATAAGAAATAGGAAAGAATAGAGGCTTGGGGTAGATATGTCACAGGAGCAGCAAGTGTTTGGTTGGGAATCTGTCATTGGACAGAATCAATTAACAGACAATCTGCAAAATGCATTAAAATTTAATAAGATATCTCATGCCTATATGATTCAGGGTGAGAAATTATCAGGTAAAAGAATGATTGCAGATATTTTTGCAAGAGCTCTACAGTGTGAAAGCGAGGGAGAGCGTCCCTGTAATCAGTGTCGTTCCTGTAAGCAGGCAATGAATGGGAATCATCCTGATATTATATACGTAGAACATGATAAACCAAACGTAATCAGTGTGGATAATATCAGAACCCAGATTAATGGCGATATTGCAATCAAGCCGTATAGTGGTCCTCATAAGATCTATATTATGGATGAGGCGGAAAAGATGAATACGCAGGCACAGAATGCCTTGTTAAAAACACTGGAAGAACCACCAGAGTATGCTGTAATCTTATTGCTTACTACAAATGTGGAGTCCATGCTGCCTACTATATTAAGTCGATGTGTTGTGCTTGACACAAAACCGGTGGCAGATGATAAGATAAAGAAATATCTCATGGAAAAGGTGGAAATACCGGATTACAGAGCCGGTATCTGTGCGTCTTTTGCCAGAGGAAATGTAGGGAAAGCAGTGATGCTTGCCTCGAATGAGGACTTTGACCATTTAAAGTCGGAAGTTCTGGGAATTATGAAAAATGTAGCCAATCTGGAAGTAAACCAGATGGCAGCAGCAGTAAAGAAAATAAATGAGGAAAAATATGACATGAACGATTACCTGGATCTGTGTTTTATCTGGTATCGTGATGTGTTATTATATAAAGCATGTGGTGAACAGAGTCCTTTGATCTTTAAGGAGGACAGGCTGGATATCAGAAGAATAGCAGCCAGTTGTTCTTATGAAGGAATTGATCGGATTATATATGCGATAGAGCAGGCAAGGAATCGTCTGAAGTCAAATGTAAATGCCGATCTGACAATGGAGCTGTTATTTATGGAAATGAAAGCAGAAGCATAAAGTTTGTAGAGTGAGGTTAATAGATTATGGTAAAAGTAATTGGAGTAAGATTTAGAACTGCAGGTAAAATATATTTTTTTGATCCATTAAAATTTGATGTCAAAAGAGGAGATCATGTTATTGTAGAAACAGCCCGTGGAATCGAGTACGGTACAGTAGTAGGAGATCCAAAGGAAGTAGAGGATGATAAGGTCATTCAGCCCCTAAAGCCTGTACTTCGTGTAGCAACAGCCAGAGATACGGAACAGGAGAATGCAAATAAGCAGAAGGAAAGAGAAGCCTTTAAAATATGCTTGGAAAAAATTAAAAAACATAAGCTGGATATGAAGCTGATTGATGCAGAATATACTTTTGATAATAATAAAGTATTATTTTATTTTACTGCAGATGGAAGAATTGATTTCAGGGAACTGGTAAAGGATCTGGCTTCTGTATTTAAAACACGTATTGAGCTTCGCCAGATTGGTGTCAGAGATGAGACCAAGATCATGGGAGGTATTGGTATCTGTGGCAGAACGTTATGCTGTCATGCGCATTTATCAGAATTTGTACCTGTATCTATCAAAATGGCAAAGGAGCAGAATCTGTCATTGAATCCTACCAAGATCTCAGGTATGTGTGGCAGATTGATGTGTTGTCTCAAGCATGAGGAAGAGACATATGAATATCTGAATAGAAAGCTTCCAAATGTTGGCGATTACGTAACAACAGATGATGGATTAAAGGGTGAAGTACATAGTGTGAATGTATTACGCCAGCTTGTAAAAGTTCTGATTGAAAATAATGATGAAAAGGAAATTCGTGAGTACAAGGTAGAACAGCTTCGCTTTAAGAAAAGACATCGCAAAGAAAAGCAGGATGATGTAACAGATGCAGAGTTAAAAGAGCTCGAAAAGCTTGAAAAGCAGGAGGGAAGGTCTAAGCTGGATGACAATTAAGCTGAAGGAACATGAAAGGATTGATAATCTGGAGAGAAATGGTTATCAGATCATTCAGGATTCAGACAAGTTCTGTTTTGGAATGGATGCAGTGCTTCTATCCGGCTTTGCTAAAGTGAAACCAGGTGGTAAAGTGCTGGATCTTGGAACCGGAACGGGAATTATTCCAATTCTGATGGAGGCAAAGACGCAGGGAGAGCATTTTACCGGACTTGAAATACAGGAAGAAAGTGCGGATATGGCAAGGCGCAGTGTCCTTTTAAATCATCTGGAAAATAAAATTGACATAGTATGTGGTGACATCAAAGAAGCAGATACACTTTTTCAGGCTGCTTCTTTTGACGTTATAACCTGTAATCCTCCCTATATGATAGGGCAGCATGGAATTACCAATCCAGATGCTCCCAAAGCCATTGCCAGACATGAGATTTTGTGTACATTAGAGGATGTAATACAGAAAGCTGCCATTTTATTAAAACCAGGTGGTAATTTCTATATGGTTCACAGACCATTCAGATTGGCGGAGATCATATCTGTGATGGTCAGATATAAATTGGAACCCAAGCGTATGAGACTTGTCTATCCATATGTGGATAAAGAGCCTAATATGGTATTAATAGAGGGTTGCCGTGGCGGTAAGTCACGTATGACAGTGGAAAAACCCTTAATTGTGTATAAAGAACTGGGAAAATATACAGATGAAATATATGAAGTATACGGATATTAGTGTGAAAAATAATAAGAAATACAAAACTGTGATGTGTATCTTAGCTGTAATAGGTGTAATATTCGGTTGTGGAGATACCAGCCAACAGACATTGGCAGAGATACACAGTACAGAAAGTCCGCAGAATGTGGAGACATTAGGACAGGAGAATTTAGGGGATGTAAGCGCGGAAACCGAACAGGAGAGCCAAAATAGTGTAGGCACGCAAGCGTCAGGACAGAATGTTGCAGGTGCACAGACATCATCACAGGAGAGTCAGAATACTGTAAATGCCCAAGGGAATCAGGCTGTTGAGGGTACAAATGCCCAAGTACAGAGTATAGAACAGGGGCATAGAGAACCTGTAAAGGTAAAGGGTATCTATGTCAGTGGTCCAATAGCGGGAAATGCGAGAATGGATGAACTCATTGAGTTAGTAGATACCACAGAGCTGAATGCCATGGTCATAGATATTAAAAATGATGATGGCAGGGTTACGTATAAGATGGACCCCGATACACTTGTTTCCCAAATAGGTGCAAGCATCAATTATGTATCAGATATGAAAGAACTTGTACAGCGCTGTAAGGAGAAGAATATCTATCTGATTGCAAGAGTGGTGGCTTTTAAAGATCCTTATCTGGCGCAGCAAAGACCTGAATTGGCGGTAAGGAAAAAAAATGGAGATATTTTCTATGATAAATCCGGGCTGGCGTGGGTGAATCCCTATAATAGGGAAGTATGGGATTATCTGGTAGAGATTGGGACACAGGCTGCAGAGGCAGGCTTTGACGAGGTGCAATTTGATTATATACGTTTCTCTACGGATCTCAAGACAGATAAAATGGACTTTGGCCCAGCGGCAGAGGAACAGAGTAAAACGGATGTTATTACAGAATTCACACAGTACGCTTATGATAAATTATCACCAGAGGGCGTATATGTGTCAGCGGATGTATATGGAACAATCATTGACAGCAAAATAGACCAGGACATAGTTGGTCAGAATTTTGTAGATATGGCATCCCACCTGGATTATATATGTCCTATGGTATATCCGTCACATTATGCGAATGGAGTATATGGAATCCCCATTCCGGATGCACAGCCCTATGACACGGTAAAAGCGGCTATGCAGGCAGCAGCAAAACAACTGGAAAAGATACCAGAGGAGAACAGGGCAGCAGGGCGTGTCTGGATTCAGAGCTTTACGGCAAGCTGGGTTGAAGGTCATATCAGTTATGGTCCCAAACAGATCAGGGATCAGATACAGGGTGCACATGATGCAGGATTTGATGAATGGATTCTGTGGAATGCAGCAGTGAAATATAAGGAAGATTCATTACTGACTGAGGATGAAGCAAGAGCACAACAGGAAGAATGGGACAGTGAAATGAGTGAAGCTATAGAAACGGCTATAGAAACGACGCAGGCAGTGGAAGAAGAAGCGGAAACAGGAGGAACAGATGGCAGGTAAATTGTATTTGTGTGCTACGCCTATAGGAAATTTGCAGGATATGACGCCAAGAGTCATAGAGACTCTTCAGGCAGTAGATTTGATAGCAGCAGAAGATACCAGAAACAGTATGAAGCTTATGAATCATTTTGAGATTCATACACCTATGACAAGCTATCATGAATATAATAAGATAGAGAAAGCAAAATATCTCATAGAGCAGCTTCAGGAAGGTAAAAATATTGCATTGATCACAGATGCGGGAACACCTGCAATCTCTGACCCTGGAGAAGTGCTGGTGGCAATGTGCCATGAGGCAGGTATTGTGGTAACTTCTTTGCCGGGACCGGCAGCATGTATTACAGCACTGACATTATCAGGGCTGAGTACGAGAAGATTCTGTTTTGAAGGCTTTCTGCCACCGGATAAGAAAGAGAAGAAAGCGATTCTGGAGGATCTGCAGAAGGAATCCCGTACCATTATTTTATATGAAGCACCACATCATCTGATCAGGACACTGGAAGAGCTATATAATGCATTGGGAAATCGTCGTATTACCTTATGCCGGGAGCTTACCAAGAAGTTTGAAACGGTACTGCCTACGACATTGGAAAATGCTCTGGATATGTATCGATCAGAGGAACCAAGAGGTGAATATGTGCTTGTTCTGGAAGGTAAGAGCCTGGAGGAGTTTCAGAAAGAGCAGGAGCAAAACTGGCAGGAGATGTCTATAGAAGAGCACATGGAAATCTATGAGAAACAGGGAATTGACCATAAAGAGGCTATGAAACTTGTCGCAAAGGACAGAGGAGTTTCCAAGAGGGATGTATATCAATATCTGTTAAAAACTGTTGACAAATAGTATGGGTGATAATATACTCCTATTGTTAAAGGTAAGAAACATATACTCCATATGTGGAAAAAGGAGATGAAAGAATGGAAAGAGTATTTGAAATTATCGAAGATCAGTTACATTTGACCGGCGTAGAAATCACGGAAGATTCATCATTTAAGGATGATTTGGGTGCAGACTCCATAGATTTAGTAGAATTAGTAATGGCATTCGAAGAAGAATTCGGTGTAGAAGTATCTTATGAAGAATTAGAGAAGAAAGTCAAGACTGTTGGTGATGCAATCGAATTTTTAAGAGAACAGGGTGCAGACATTTAATTATTATATGTATAGCATAATTTGAGAATAACAAAATTGAAAGAGGCTCTCAGGGAGTCTCTTTTTGTATGAAAAAACAATTCCATGGGTATAGACGCCTAAAACAGGGCATAAAGTAAAATAGAAATAAAATTAAGGAATCAGTCCTATGATGAATTATTTATGGGGAGGTATGCTGTTGACAGGTATTGTATATGGCGTACTTACCGGTAATGTTAAGGATATTACAGATGCCGTGCTTGCTTCATCGAGAGAGGCGGTCACGCTATGTTTTACTATGTTTGGAATTGTGGCATTCTGGTCAGGACTTATGGAAGTGGCAGTGGATGCGGGAATCATGAAAGGAATGACTAAGCTGCTAAAGCCGGTCATGGGCTTCCTTTTTCCCAAAATACCGAAAGAGCATCCGGCTCTGACCTCTATATCGGCTAATTTTGTGGCAAATATTCTGGGGCTTGGCTGGGCGGCAACTCCGGCGGGACTTCGGGCAATGTCAGAGCTTGCACATCTGGAAGAAGAACGGGGAAAGCTGACAGACGTAGCCAGTGATGAGATGTGTACCTTTCTGGTCATCAATATATCTTCGCTGCAATTAATACCGGTTAATATTATTGCATATCGTAGTCAGTATGGGAGCGTAAATCCTGCCGGGATCATTGCACCTGCAATTCTGGCAACTCTGACAGGTACGCTTGTGGCAGTATTTTTCTGCAAGTGGAAGACCAAAGCTGTGAAACATCAATTTTGCGCGTGTAAAACTCGTGATTTTCATGCATAATCTGCATGAAAACACTTTGCGGAATACTACCTGTGTACAGTAACGAATAGTTGCATTAATTTATAAAAAAGAAATAGCAAAACCTTTATAAGTAAAAAAGAATATGATAAAATAATACGATTCCTGAGGTATGAACAGGAGACGAAAGGCAAAAGATATTACATGAAGAACATAAAGAGAAAATTGTGGATACTGGCCATTATCCTGTGTGGATATATGGGCTTTGGAATAAAGGCATATGCAGCTGATGGGCAATGGTTTACACAGCAGGTAGAGAAACTTGCGAAGGAAGGCAATGTATATGTTGTTGCACAGGATGGAACAGGGGATTTCCTGTCAATTCAGGAGGGGGTAAATGCAGTAAACTCCGGGGATACCCTGATTATCTGCCCTGGTATATATGAAGAAAATGTTGAAATCATGGCAAAGACGGTAAATCTTCTGGGAGTTGACCGTGACAGCTGTATTCTTCAGTATGATACAGTTAATTATGGCAAAGTACCCCTTACAGTTGCTGCTGGTCAGATTAGCAATATTACAATAAGAGGATACAAGAACGCAGATAAGGGAATGTACTTATCTGTATTAGCAATGCAGGAAGAGGCTTTTGACGAGGATTCCCAGGAACTGCTCAGACAGTCAGCATATTCCGGTTATGCAGTACATATTGACCAGAATTATCTGTATGGAAAAGAATTGTCTTTTGAAAAATGCCGTATAGAGTCCTATAACAGTTATTGTATGGGAATCGGCAGCAGGGGAGAAAGTACGATTACCGTAACAGAATGTGAGCTGCTGGCAGCAGGAGATGGAGGATGCATCTATCTGCATGATGTGGGTACATTAGATGTAGGAGGGAGTTCTACGATGATTTTTCGTAATTCCATGCTGCAGAGTAGTCTGTGTCCTTATATTATGACAATACATGCACTGCATACAGAGAATCAGATGTATCTTACATTCCAGAACGTGAAAGTATATGGCGTAGCATATGAAGATAATGGTGGATATTCCTTTACCAATATGAATACCGGACTTGGTGTAGAACCGCAGATGATGCATGTACTGTCCAATGAGGAGACGGTGGCATATATGGAAAGAAACAAGCAGGCAGTACCATTATTACAGGAAGGTATCACATATATTGCAACACAGAAGGGTGTAAAGGAGATTGTACCAAAGAAGCGGTATGTATTTAATGTATACAATGCAGATGGTATGCTGGGAGATGGCTGGTGTGGACTTAGTAACACCTGGCTTACTCCTGACAGCTTTGGAAATACACTGCAGGACATGAATGCCATATACCAGCCTTCTATTACTGGGCAAGAGCCTGTTTTAGTTGATGTACTTCTTTATAATAATCATAACGGCTGATATTCAGAACCTGACCTGTCTCCAGCGTCAACGTCCGTTTGTCGTATTCTGTGATGTAATCGGTATTGACCAGATAGGATTTGTGGATTCTTGCAAAATGATGGTCTTTTTGCTGCAGGAGCTGTTCTACTTCATCCAGTTTGTAATAAAAAGAGTCACACCCATTGGTAGTGACCATATGTATTTTACGGCCTTCAGAATTAAAATACAGAATGTCATCAAGCATAACAGTGGCATATTCCGGTCTGTGATAGTAAGTAAAGGAGCTGGTATCAGATATCAGAAGCTGATAGGTTCTGGTTAAATAAGACCATAACTGGCTGCTGCGGCATTGCAATGAATAAATAGGCTGCAAGAGCAGATTATCTTCAAATTGTATGTAATCTGTTTTCTCTGTGACAACGGATATCAGCTTGTGATTTTTCTGCTTCAGGGAAAGGGCAGCCTGGCGTAAACGTCCATTTTCACCATGCATATCAAACAGCAGAATATCCGGACAGAAGGTATCGCGGGTTTTATCCATAAGATCATCTGAATCGGAACAGACGAGGATATCATGGGGAATGTTATGTTGTTCAAAGGATTCTGTAATTTCCTGAAGAATAGAATTCCTTTCTTTTGTCTGGTTGATGCAGAGAGCGATTTTTATCATGGTATTTTACCTGCCTTTCGTAATCTATGGCAGAGTATACACAAGAAGAAAACAGGAATAAAGTACTATTATGAATCTTTTAAAATAAGATTATGTTTTGTTTATGAACAGGAGGAATTGTAAAATGAATCTATATGATATTATAGGTCCGGTCATGGTAGGACCTTCCAGTTCCCATACGGCGGGGGCTGTAAAAATAGGCTATGTATCCCGCAAGCTGATGGCACAGCCTATTGTAAAAGCACAGATTCTGTTATATGGTTCTTTCCTTGCGACAGGAAAAGGCCATGGTACACAGATCGCTATCGTGGCAGGTCTGCTTGGCATGAAGACAGATGATTGCAGAATTCCTGACAGCTTCCGACTTGCTAAGGAAACTGGAATGGAGATAAGCTTTGGAGAAGCGGAACTAAAGGATGCACACCCGAATTCAGCACAGCTGATCTTAACTGGAGCAGATGGAAGACAACTGGAGATCGTGGGAGAGTCTATCGGTGGTTCACGTATTAATATTGCCAGTATAGACGGGTTGTCTGCGAACTTCTCAGGTGACTATCCGACATTGATCGTTCATAATCTGGATCAGCCGGGACATGTGGCAGAAGTTACCAGCATGTTATCCCATAAATCCGTTAATATAGCGACAATGCAGCTGTACAGGGCAGGACGTGGTGGACATGCTGTCATGGTCATTGAGTGTGACCAGGAAGTGCCAAAGGAGTCTATCCAGTGGCTTGCACATCTGGAAGGTATTGAGAAAGTCACTTATTATAGTCTGGAGGAGAAGTAATGGCTTTTGCATATTTAAAAGAGATTACAGAAGCTGCCGAAAAGGAGAACAAACCATTCTGGCAGATTGTTATAGAAGATGATATGAGGGAGCGAAATGTCAGCTATGAGCAGTCCTTCGAGACTATGAGGGGTATGTATCAGGCTATGAAGGAAGCAGATGCGGCATATGACCCTAAACTTCGCTCTGCCAGCGGCATGGTAGGCGGCGATGGAGAGAAGCTGGAAGAGTTTCATAAGAAAAAGAATCGTCTGATAGGAGATTTCCTGACAGAAGTTATGGAGAAGGCAGTAAAAATGGGAGAGTCCAATGCCTGTATGAAAAGAATTGTTGCTGCACCTACAGCTGGCTCCTGTGGTGTTATTCCGGCTGTTCTTCTCACATATGAGAAGCAGAAGAATGTATCAGAGGACAAGCTGGTGGAGGCGCTTTTTGTGGCAGCAGGAATCGGTGAAGTAATAGCAGCCAGTGCGTCCATTGCAGGGGCAGAGGGCGGATGTCAGGCTGAGATAGGCTCTGCCAGTGCCATGGCAGCAGGAGCAGTGGCATATCTGGAAGGCGGTAAAGAACAGGAAATCGTACATGCAGCGGCATTGGCTCTGAAAAACATGCTGGGCCTGACCTGTGATCCCGTGGCAGGACTGGTGGAAGTGCCTTGTGTGAAGAGAAATGTATCCGGTGCGGTAAATGCAGTGGTATCTTCACAAATGGCGATAGCAGGCATAAAAAGTGCCATTGACCCGGATGAAGTCATTGATTCCATGAGAAGGATAGGTAAGTTAATACCTGCCTGTCTGAGAGAGACCGGTCAGGAAGGACTGGCAACGACACCTACGGCACAGGCGGTCGTAAAACATCTAAGAGAAAAGTAATCAAAAAGTAATTGTTCATGAGACAGATAAAAAAAGCATATAATGCACAAAGACAGAGTATCAGGATTTAAAATATGCAGTCACAGCTTATGCTTCAGATATCTGATATGATTATCCCGGCCCTGGTATTTTATATCATTGCCATGGGGCTTGCATCAAAGAGAGATATTTATCATTGCTTTATCAAAGGGGCTTCCAGTGGTATTAAGACGGTGGCGGAGATTGCACCTACACTGATTGGACTGATGGTTGCAGTGGGTGTACTTCGGGCATCCGGCTTTCTGGAATATATTGGAGGGCTGTTTGGCAGGTTTACGGGAGATTTTCCACAGGAATTGTTCAGCCTTTTTGTGGTGAAGATCATATCATCTTCTGCGGCAACAGGGCTGGCGCTGGATATCTTTAAGGAATATGGTACGGATTCTTATGCGGGGCTGGTTACTTCACTGGCTCTTAGTTCTACAGAGACGGTATTTTATACAATGTCTGTGTATTATATGGCAGTAGGAGTGACGAAGACCCGCTGGACATTAGCAGGAGCTTTGCTTGCCACAGTGGCAGGATTGGGGATGAGTATGCTATTGGCCGGGTGGATGCTATAAGGAGGAAACAACAAAATGCAAAAGAATATGACAAAGGGGAACCCATTACCCATTATTCTGCAGTTTACGCTGCCTTTAATGATAGGTAATGTTTTTCAACAGATATACAATGCAGTAGACTCCATGATTGTTGGCCGGTTTGTTGGTGCAAATGCACTGGCGGCCGTAGGCTCAACCGGTACGATTATGTTCATGGTGCTCGGAGCGTCTACAGGACTCAGTACGGGATTTACCGTGCTGACTTCCCAGAGATTCGGAATCAGTGATGAGAAGGGTACGAGACAGAGTGTTGCAAATGGTATTCTGCTTTCGGTTCTGTTGATTATTGTTATGACATTGTTATCCTTATTGTGTATGAAGAAGGTTCTTGCCGTAATGAATACACCGGAGGATATTTTTGCAGATGCGTATAGTTACATATCTGTAATCTGTATGGGTATTGTGGCAAGTGTAGCCTATAATTATTTCGCAGCCTGTCTAAGAGCCATAGGGAACAGTAAAGTACCTCTGGTAACACTGGTATTCTCAGCCTGTCTGAATGTCGTATTGGACCTGTTCTTTATCATTAAGATGAATATGGGTGTTGCAGGTGCGGCATGGGCAACGAATATCGCACAGGGCGTGTCTGCATTGCTGTGTGTACTCTATATTCTGAAGAAAGAACCGGTATTGTGCCCGGAAGTATCACAAATCAGATTTTATAAGGATGATACGCACAAGCAGCTGGCTGTAGGGATTCCTATGGCATTGCAATTCGCAATCACTGCTTCTGGAACAATGATCATGCAGGCTGCTATTAATCTGTTTGGTGCGACAGCGGTAGCTTCCTTCTCAGCTGCAAGTAAGATACAGAATATGCTGACGCAGGGAATGATGGCGATAGGACAGACTATGGCTACCTATTCCGGTCAGAACTATGGAGCGGGCGAGATTGAAAGAATTAAGAAGGGCGTCAGGTCCGCATTGATTATAGATGTAATTTATTCTGTGCTGGCAGGACTTCTGGCATATTTTGGACTGTCCGTATTGCTGCGTTTCTTCTTTGAGGCAGGCACGGATATGACGCAGGTTATGTTCTATGCCAAAAGGTATACAGTACTTTGTATCCTGTTTTATATACCGCTCAGCGTAATATTTACATTTCGTAATACAATGCAGGGATGCGGATATGGATTTCTGCCTATGATGGGTGGTGTGGTAGAGCTTGCTGCGAGACTGATCTGTGCGTTGATTTCCATGAAGATCATGAGCTACTCACTGGCTGTATTCTGCGACCCGGCGGCATGGCTGGCAGCAGGTATTTTTACCATGTTTGCATATTTGCATGTGATAAAACAGATCGAAAGGAATGCAAAAAATCGCACAAATTGATGACATTTTATTAAGAATAAGCTGTAAAAAAGGCGTAAACTAAAGGGTTGCGTCTTTTTTTGCTGTATTAAAGTGTAAAAGTGTGCGATAAATACGAGTTGCTAAATAAGTTTTTCTATTTATATAATAGCCATTGTGTAGTTATGAAACACAAAGGGTATGTAAGGTTACTGATTGGAAAGACGAAATGGAGGCATTAAGAATGGAACAGCTTTGTGGCAGTATGGCAATGATGGACAACGAAGGATTTATTCGTGTACTGGGGGATTTGATGGCGCAGAATAAGGGGTTTCAAATTATGATTACTGTGCCTTCCGATAAGAGCAGAGAGTGTGAAAAGAAAGCAGTAAAAGAAACACAGGAAGAAATATCATTGGAGAGAGACGTGACAGGAATGCTGCACAAGATAGGCGTTCCGGCACATATCAAAGGATATCAGTATTTGAGAGAAGCGATTATATACAGTGTAGAAGATCCTGAAATGCTGGGGGCAGTAACCAAGATTCTATATCCTGCCATAGCTAAGAGATCACATACAACATCCAGCAGGGTAGAAAGGGCAATCCGCCATGCCATAGAAGTAGCATGGAACAGAGGCTGTGAAGAGGTTCTGGAAGAAATATTTGGTTATACGATCAGCGTAGGGCGCGGTAAACCGACCAATTCAGAGTTTATTGCAATGCTTGCTGATAAGATAACATTAAAGAGAAAAATCCAAGTTCATTAAATTCGATAATAATTGCATAGGAAATGGTATAAATGATTAGCTATTCTTCTCATTTGTCGTTACAATAAGAGTATAAAAATGTATTTGTGTAACATAAAATGGGAGGGATAGCTATTTATGTATATCGCAGAAAACGGACAATATGCAAAGTTATATATTGAGGAATCGGCATACTCAGGGGTAAAGAAAATTGCATCAAAGGTGGCAGAAGATCTGAAAAAGGTAACAGATCATGAGTTCACGGTAGAATACGGACTACCTAAAGACACAGATAAAATAAATGCCATTGTAATTGCAACTCTGGGGAAAAGTGCCTATCTTGAAAGTATGGAGCAGGCTGGCAAGGTGGAGCTGTCAGCAATCCGCGGCAAAAGAGAAGTGTATGATTTCAGGGTATTGGAGCCTGCTAATGGAGAGAGCCACGCAACATTACTGATAGCAGGAAGTGATAAAAGAGGTACGATATATGGTCTTTTTCACCTTTCAGAAATAATCGGGGTATCACCCTGGGTATGGTTTGCTGATGTGATGCCTGCCCATAAAGATGTGATTACACTGACACAGGAGGATAATAAAACATCAAAGGAGCCTTCTGTAAAATACAGGGGATTTTTTATCAATGATGAGTGGCCCTCCTTTGGAAACTGGACATTTCGTCATTTTGGAGGCTTTACAGCCCAGATGTATGATAAGGTATTTGAATTACTGCTTCGGTTAAAAGGCAATTATCTGTGGCCGGCTATGTGGACCTCTTCCTTCAGTCTGGATGGACCAGGCTTTGACAATGCCAAGCTTGCAGATGAGTATGGAATTGTCATGAGTAATTCCCATCATGAGCCATGCCTGCGTCACAGTGAGGAGTGGGATCTGGTCAGAGGAGAGGATTCCATCTATGGAAATGCCTGGAATTATGACAGAAATAAAGAGGGCTTAACGAATTATTGGAGAGATGGACTAAAAAGAAACGGTAAACTGGAAAATATCATTACAATGGGTATGCGTGGTGAACGTGACAGTGAAATCCTGGGACACAGCGCAACATTAAAAGAAAATATTGATTACCTGAAAGAAGTCATTACAACGCAGAATCAGCTGATTAAGGAATGCGTAAATGAAGATCTGGATCAGGTGCCAAGAATGCTTGCCCTTTATAAAGAAGTAGAGGCATATTTCCATGGGGATGAGAATACCCAGGGATTAAAGGACTGGAAGGAGCTGGATGGTGTGACGTTCATGCTCTGTGAAGACAACTTCGGTAATATGCGTACTTTGCCCACCAAAGAGAATCGTGACCGTAAGGGCGGCTGGGGTATGTACTATCATTTTGATTATCATGGAGATCCTGTATCTTATGAGTGGGTCAACAGTACACATCTGTCTAAGGTATGGGAGCAGATGTGTGAAGCATATGATTATGGCATACGTGATATCTGGGTAGTCAATGTAGGTGACCTCAAGCCACAGGAGCTTCCGTTATCTTATTTCCTGGATCTGGCATATGATTTTGACAAATGGGGTACTTTGTCTCCCAATAAAACCGGAGAATATACAAAAGAGTGGATTTGTACACAGTTTGGTGCCTTTTTCAATGAAGAAGAGCAGGATAGACTGTATCAGGTCATGGATGGGTATACCAGACTTAACAGTATCCGCAAACCGGAAGCGCTGTATGTGGACACCTATCATCCGGTGCATTATGGAGAAGCGCAGTGGTTATGGAACCAGAGTGAACGTATCATGCAGCTTGCAGATGAACTGGAACAGAATCTTCTGGAGCGGCTGGAGAAAGAGACAGGAGATACACTGATACATATCAAAGATAAAAATGTGACATATGCGTCATTTTATGAACTGATCTATTATCCGGCAGCAGCTTCCATGAACCAGATACAGATGCAGTTATCCGGCGGCAGGAATCTTCTCTATGCAAAGCAGGGGCGTATAGAAGCCAATGAATATGCAGCAAAGATTGCAAAATGTATAGAAAGAGAAAAAGAGTTACAGGAACAGTATCATAAAGTGGCAGAGGGTAAATGGGATGGCATGATGATGTCAGAGCATGTGGGCTTTGTCCACTGGAATGATGAAGAGTGTACATATCCTTTGCAGTGCTATGTCACACCTGCCAATAAGCCAAGAATGATCGTGTCTCCTACTTATGAAGAAGAGTATACCATGGGTGGTGACTGGACCAGAAAGACGCTTTATCTGGAAGATTTTCTAAATCCCAAGTGCAGGGAAGTATCACTGGATATTGCCAATGGAGGACGGATTCCATTTACTTATACAGTAGAGTGTGATGCCAAGTGGCTGGTGCTTTCCCAGAGAAAAGGCGAAGTCACAGTAAAAGACCAGCTGCTTCTGACTCTGGACAGGGAAGAGCTTAGTGGAAAGAAAGAGATACAGACTGCACATTTGTGTATAAAAACTGATTTTGCCAGGGTAAATGTGGAAATCCAGGCATATTATTTTGAAGATGACATATTACAGGATAAGCACTATGTGCCACTTACAGAGTCTGTGGGACTTGCAATAGAAGCAGATGAATATAAAAGCAGCAAGGCTACACAGGAAGGAGAATTTCAGGTACTGACACCCTATGGCAAGTATCATGCAGGAGTAAAGGCATATCCGGTAACTGCCAAGTATACACAGAATGCCCCTTCAGTTACCTACAAAATGACTTTGCCGCAGGATGGTGAGTATGAGATTATTCTACAGACAGCACCCTTGAGTCCGGTTACAATAGAGAATCACCTGCGGATTGGGGTGCAGTGGAACGAAGAGCCTGTTGAGTATCCTGAGACAATAGGTAAAGATTATAAGGGTGGAGCACCTTCCTGTAAAGAATGGGGACAGGGCGTGCTGGATCAGATTCATAACCTGTCACTGCATAAGAATGGTAAAAAAGGCAGCAACACCATAACCATATATGCCTGTGATCCATTTGTATTAGAGCGAATTCTTGTAAAAAAAGCAGGAAAAGAGTGGAAAAAGGGATATCTGGGGATTATTCCCGATCTGTTTGGACAGGAGTAGGATGAAAATAGAAAAGAGGAAATCATGACAAAAAAGACATTATTTCTAAATGGATGGTATTTTACCAAACAGCCCCTAGGCAGTACTTTAGAAGATATCAAAGAAAGAAAAGAAGCTTTTCGGGCAGTGAATCTTCCCCATGACTGGCTGATTTATCAGGGTAAGGAGCTTTATGAAGACTCTACCGGCTGGTATCGTAAGGTCTTTTCCTGTGAAAAGCAACAGGACTATCGGTATGAGATTTATTTTGAAGGTGTCTATATGGATACGACAGTGTATCTCAATGGACAGGTATTGGGTGAGTGGAAATATGGATATTCCAGTTTCTTCTTTGATATGACTCCTTTGCTACAGGAGGGAGACAATGAATTACTGGTAAGAGTCAATTATCAGGCGCCCAACAGCCGCTGGTATTCCGGGGCAGGTATCTATCGAAATGTATATCTGCGAAAACAGCCAAAGTGCCATTTTATCACAGACAGCCTGTATATCACTCCAGTGAAAAAGAGCGAAGATATGTGGCAGGTGGAAGTCAGTGCAGAATTGTCACAGGAAAGCCTGAATCAGGAAAACAGCATACTTATGGTGCAGATATTGGACAGGGAAGGCACAGAAGTGAGCAAAGCAGAGCTGCCGTTTGAAAAGGCAGTCAATCAGGCAGATGGTATCGTAACTGCCCAAATTATGACACAAGTGTCAAATCCTGAGCTTTGGAATCTGGAAGAACCATATCTGTATCATTGCAGACTTGTGCTCAAAGATGAAAATAAGGTACTGGATGAGACTAAGGAGCGTTTTGGTTTTCGTATCTTTACCTTTGATACAGATAAGGGCTTCTTCCTGAATGGTGTACACGTAAAACTCAATGGTGTATGTGAGCATCATGATTTTGGTGCATTGGGTGCGGTTTTCAACAAAGAGGCGATGAGAAGAAAACTGGAGATTCTGCGCAAAATGGGCGTGAACAGTATTCGCAGCACGCACAACATGCCCGCAATCGGTCTGTTAGAACTGGCTGATGAGATGGGATTTCTGATCATTGATGAAGCTTTTGACATGTGGGAGAGACCTAAGACCACTTATGATTATGCAAGATTCTTCCCACAGTGGTATCGTAAGGATGTCAGAAGCTGGGTCCGCCGCGACAGGAATCATCCATGCATTCTGTTCTGGAGTATTGGCAACGAAATCTATGATACACATGCCGATGCAAGAGGACAGGAACTGACCAGAATCTTAATGGAAGAGACAAGAAAGCACGACCCTGCATACCATGCGCAGATTACGATAGGCTCTAATTATATGCCCTGGGAAAATGCGCAGAAATGTGCAGATATTGTAAAATATGCAGGCTATAATTACGGTGAGAAATATTACGACCAACACCACAGGGAACATCCGGACTGGTTCATGTATGGTTCTGAGACTGCTTCTACAGTACAGAGCAGGGGCGTATATCATTTCCCATATAAGCAGTCTGTTCTGGCAGATGAGGATGAGCAGTGTTCCGCACTCGGTAACAGTACGACAAGCTGGGGCGCCAAATCCTCTGAGATGTGTATTCTTACGGAGAGAGACAGGGAATTCTCCATGGGGCAGTTTTTGTGGACTGGTTTTGACTATATAGGAGAACCGACACCATACCACACAAGAAATTCCTACTTTGGACAGATAGACACAGCAGGTTTTGAAAAGGACTCCTTTTTTCTATATCGCGAGGCATGGACGGATGCAAAGAAAGCTCCTTTTGTACATGTTTTTCCTTATTGGAATTTCAATCCGGGACAGCTGGTGGATGTAAGAGTGGCTTCCAATGGAGCATTTGTGGAGCTGCTGTTAAATGGCAGATCCATAGGAGAATATCAGATTGACCATGAGAAAGGCACTGTCCTTACCGGTAACTGGCAAGTGGCATATGAGCCTGGAGAGCTGACAGCTATAGCTTATGACGAGAATCATCAGGAGATAGCCAGAGAATCCAGACATTCTTATGGAGAGCCGGTAAAGCTTGTCATGGAGTTGTATCAACCTGAAAAAGAGTTCACAGCAGGTAATTATGATCTTGCCTATGTGACAATATCTGCTGTAGATGCACAGGGATATCCTGTAGAGGATGCAAATCAGTATGTGGAAGTCTCTGTAAAAGGAGCCGGCTGGCTGACAGGACTGGATAATGGAGACAGTACGGATACGGATGAATATAAGGGATATTGCAGACGTATGTTCAACGGTAAGCTTCTGGCAATTGTAGCAATTGGGGAACATAAGGGCAGTATACAGGTTAAGGCAGCGGCTGGAGGATTACAGCCTGCCGAGCTTACCATTGTGGTATCAAAGGAAATCAGCATAGAGGGTACTTCCTTTATTCCGGAAGTATTTGCAAATAAAAGTGGGAAGGATGCTCCTGCCTGGGTTCGTAGAATCGAATTGACAGCAAATGATGGAAATGTCTTTTCACCGGACAAAAAGCAACTTAGTGTCACTGCAAGAATAGAACCACAGGAGGCAATGAACTGGATAAAACCGGAGGATTTGATCTGGAAGACCGTAAATGATGCGGGAATTGAAAGTCCACTGGCAAAAGTGACAGATGTGTCAGGATTTACGGCTAAGGTAGAAGCTTATGGAGATGGACAATTCAGGCTGCGCTGCATGACCAGAAATGGAACAGATATCGTGAAGGTTATCTCCCAGCTGGAATTTCAGGCACAGGGGCTTGGAGAAGCCAATCTGAATCCGTATGGGTTTATTGCAGGCGGTATGTATACCTATGCGGAAGGTGATGTGGGAAATGGCAATGAACATGGTGTCTCCACAGCCAGAGATGGTAGAACGGTGGTAGGCTTTGACCATGTTGATTTTGGAAGCTTTGGCTCTGACCGGATTACACTTCCTGTATTTGAACTGGGTGGAGAAGAGTGTCCGATTGAGATATGGGAAGGAATACCGGGAAAGCCGGATAGTGAGATGCTTGCAAGGGTAATCTATCACAAGCCCTCTATCTGGAATGTATATCAGGAGGAAAGCTATAAGCTTAACCGCAGAATAAAGGGTGTAACGCAGATTTCTTTTGTACTGCACCAGAAGATACATCTAAAGGGCTTTTCTTTTGCACCACTGCAAAAGGCATATGAAAAGCTGTATGCGTCGGAAAATGATGCGGTATACGGTGATACCTTCAGGATTGAAGGCAGGGAAGTCACAGGAATTGGCAACAATGTAACGCTGGAATTCCATGACATGGATTTCGGTGAGGATGGCTGCAGCAGTGTAACCATATGCGGCAGAACGCATAATGACAAGGATGCGATCCATATCAGCTTTCAGGAGGGTGAGCAGGAGACAAGGCAGCTGGTTGAATTTGAAGGTACAGCAGATGACTCTTATCGCGAGCTGACATTCCCACTCAAATGCGTAAAAGGCACAAAGACAGTACGCTTTATCTTCCTGCCCGGAAGTAATTTTGATTTCAGCTGGGTAGAGTTCCATCATTAAATTTAGTACGAGTTTTTACATTTGGCTTGCAAAACAAATATTACTTGTTATAATCAGTTTAGAGTTATTTAATAAATAACAAATATTATTAAAATAGCTTAAATACTTAAAGGAGGAGAAGAGAGATGTCATACTACAGCTTATTAATGGGGGCAGGATTCGGTATTATAGTTGTTGCAGTTATTATTATCATTGCATGGTATGTACTGTGTTCCTATGCTCACATGAAGGCACTTAAGGCACTTGGCTATGATAAGGCATGGCTTGCATGGATTCCTTATGGCGTGTTCTATGCATGTGCTGATGTTGTAACAGGTCAGGATGAAAAGGTGAAATTATTTGGAAGCCTTGAAATTCCTGCTATTGTATTCAAATTGTGGTGGATCATTCCGGTTGCATTTTTACTTTTACCACTGAATGCTACAATAGAAAATCTGATTACACTTGTTCTTGATGTTGTATTCTTAGGATGTACATATGCAAAAATGTATGCAAGATTAGAGAATAAGCAGGAAAATGAGACACAGGCAATTGGCTGCGTATCCGGATTTATCCAGATTATTGCAGTTGTAAAATTCCTGATGTACAAATAGTTGATATTTGGGCTCCACAGTCTTGCGACTGTGGAGTTTTTTTAGTGTGACTGGCGGTATTCCTTGGGAGTAACGCCATATTTTTGTTTAAAGAGACTGTAGAAATGAGTGCGGTTGGTGAACTGGAGTCTGGTCGCAATAGAACCAATAGACTCATTGGTCTCGGTCAGATACTGGGCGGCTTTCTTCAGGCAGAAGGTCATACCGTAATCGTAGAGACACAGACCGGAGTATTTGTTGACGATACGGTTGAGATAATCACCACTGTAATTAAGATGATGCTCTAATTCTGCCCTGGACATTCTGCCATTGCTTTCCTCAAAGAGATGGCTGATACGGGAGAACAGCAGAAAATCACTGTTGGTATCCAGGCTGACTTTGGTGCAGTGATAGTATTCAGGTGAAGATAAATAAGACAGGAATGCGCACAGAAGTCCTCTGATCTGATAAGCTGCCCCAAAATCCGGGTAAAGCAGTGTCTGAATCATAGACTGTGCCAGATCATGAAGATGGAGAGCATTCTTATGATTCTGATAGGCAGGAATGAAGTCCAGGTATGCCTTTTTACCGGGATATTTTAAATCATCCGTAATAAACTGATAGATTTCTCCATTACAGATTTTCTTTTCGGCAGAAAAAGCCGAATTCTGCGCGGACTTGAATAATTCGGAGACAAACTCTGGTGACATTCCAATAAAAAGTACTTTGGTCTTGGCATGATAGTGCTCCAGATGACAGAGACTGCGGTTAATGAGACAGCAGGAACCGGCTGCATAGAGATAGTCCTTGCCTTCAATCTTCTGTACAATACTTCCTTCCAGAACAATGACAAATTCAAAGAAATCATGATAATGCATGACATCCTTTGTACGGGCAAAGTTCTTGGTGGCTGCGGATTCCTGGTACATCAGGGATTTCTCAGCGGAAAGAGTCATGATATTAATGTAATCCTCCAATTCTGAACCGCTGCAGTACTCCAGAGTGAGCTGAAAGGGTACATTCATATGATAGAAACGGTTCAGGTCACTATTGGTATTCTGTACGTTAATGCTGGAATACTGGCTTTGCAGCGCCTGCTGCATCTGCATATATTCATTGTCTATCTTAATATTCATTTCAAACCTCCAATGTCTGATACCATATAATCCCAAATCTGATACAAATTTTCTGCGCACATATCGTTTTAAGACATTGTTGCGCAGTGTGCTAATTGTATATAATAATGACTAGAAACAAGATAATTATATACAATATTACAATAAAAGTAAAGATGAATAGCAAGCTGCACAAAAGATATCAAAAAAGGAGAATGTAATGCGACAGGATTTTACTTATGGAGTTGACCTTGGATGGGTCAGTCAGCTGGAAAAACAGGGAATTACGTGGACTGACAAATCCGGGAAGCATGTAGATCCACTCCAGGCGCTGAAAAGTATGGGCGCAACAGCGGTGCGCTTGAGAGTGTTTGTAAATCCACCTGAGAATGCGATGTGGCGTAAGCCAAAGAAACAGGCATACGGAAGGGAATTCGGTGGAGAGGAATGTATGCTGGGACTGTGTGATGGCAAGAATGTCCTTGAAATGGCAAAAAGAGTCAAAAAGCTGGATATGAACCTGATGATTGACTTTCATTACAGTGACCATTTCGCAGATCCTATCTATCAGGATATACCACAGGCGTGGGAGACATTGGACCAGGATGGATTGAAACAAAAGGTAAGGGAGCACACAAAAGAAGTACTGACTCTTCTTACAGAACATAATATTTATCCTGACTGGGTACAGGTCGGAAATGAAATCAATTCGGGAATCCTGCTTCCGGCGGGAAGTTCATCCGCAAATCCACAGTTCCTTGTAGAACTGCTGAATGCAGGATATGAGGCAGTCAAAGAGTGTTGCCCGGATTGCCAGGTAGTTACCCATATATCCGGTGGAAATGATTATAACATGTGTACCAGGTTCTTTGATGTCTTTTTCCAGAATGGAGGAAAGACAGATATTATGGGATTCTCCTATTATCCATACTGGGTACAGATGAAACATGACGAAGAGAAGCTTACAAAAGATATGACGGCATTGGCAGACAGATATCGCAAACCCTTGATGCTTGCAGAAATCGGTGGACCTGAGACAGAGGAAGAAGAAACCTACAAGCTTCTTCGCAGCGCAGTCAGATCAATTAAGGCAGTTCCTGATGGTCAGGGAAAAGGTATCTTTTACTGGGAACCTGAAGTAGGGGCAGATCTGTTGCCGGATCAGTATCCATTAGGAGCAGCCAGAGTCAATGGAGATAAGAACATTCAATTCACCTGTGCAATGAATGCTTATAAGGATGCACGGGCAGAAGAAAAATAAGGCAACAAGAAGTTGCGCAAATTGCGCATGACCTTGGACAGAGAGGAAGGGAGATTTTATGAAAGAGGCAGCAGACAAGAAAAAGTATAAAGTGCCTTTCTGGAAAACAGTGAAAAAGCACTGGATGCTGTTAACAATGCTGGCACCGGCAGTCATTTATGTAGTGATATTTGCTTACATACCTATGACGGGCGTTGTGCTTGCATTCAAGAACTATCAGTATGCAGGTGGTATCTATGGTTCTCCGTGGAATGGACTGGATAACTTCAAAGCCCTGCTGGTAGCAGGTAAGTTAGGTCAGGTAACAAGAAATACGCTTTTGTATAATATCGCATTTTTGTTCCTGGGAGTTGTATTTGAAATGGGCAGTGCAATCCTGCTGAATGAAATATTCGGCAAGGTATTTAAGAAGATTGCGCAGTCCTTTATGTTTCTGCCATACTTCATCAGCTGGGTAGTAGCAGGTGCGATCATGTATAACATCTTCAACTATGAAAAGGGTGTATTTAACCATTTATTAAATATGTTAGGTTCTACACCTTTTGACTTATACAATACACCGGGCGCATGGCCATTTATATTAATCTTTTTAAAGATATGGAAACAGACAGGATATGGCTCCGTTGTATATCTGGCAGCAATCACAGGTCTGGATCAGGAAATGTTCGAAGCAGCATCCATAGATGGTGCAGGTGTATGGCAGAAGATTAAATACATCACGATTCCTTCCCTGATGCCTACCATGATGATTCTGGTATTAATGGGAATCGGTAATATCTTCCGCGGAGACTTCGGCCTGTTCTATCAGACAGTAAAGAGCAGTGCATTGTTACAGCCTGTTACGGATGTAATTGATACTTATGTCTTCCGTTTACTGATTAACAACAGTGATGTCGGTGTATCTGCGGCAGCAGGTTTATATCAGTCAGTACTCTGCTTCTTAACGATTACAATATGTAATAAGCTGGTTAAGAAAGTAGATCCGGACTACGCATTATATTAAGGAGGTGTGTAATATGTCAGCGACTCAGGTTCATCATAGAAAAATGACAAAAGACCAAATGATCGTGAATATTGTCGGCTATATTCTGATCGGCATATTTGCACTTGTATGTGTTATCCCGTTTTATCTGATTATCGTGGCATCTTTTACAGATGAGTCAGAATTGATCAGAAACGGATATCCTATTATTCCGACCGTATTCAGTGTACAAAGCTACCTGCTGTGTTTAAAGAATCCTGTGTCCATAGCCAAGGCATATGGAACAACAATTGGTGTTACAGCAGTCGGAACCGCATTTGCAGTATTTATTGCAACGATGACAGGTTATGTACTTTCCCGTAAGGATTTCCCATGGCGCAACAAGTTTTCATTCTTCTTTTTCTTCACGACACTGTTCAGTGGAGGACTGGTTCCATGGTATATGCTTTGTGTACGTTATCTGCACTTTAAGAATTCCTACATAGGTATTCTCTTACCACTGATGTTCTCAGTATGGAACATGATCATTGCAAAATCTTTCATGAATGGTATTCCAAGTGCTATTACAGAATCAGCCAAGATTGATGGTGCTAATGATTTTGTAATCTTCATGAAACTGATACTTCCTCTTAGTAAGCCACTGATTGCGACACTCAGCCTTTTCTCAGCGCTGGCTTACTGGAATGACTGGTATAACTGTATGCTCTATATTACCAATGAGGATATGTTTACATTACAGTACTACTTACAGAGAATGCTGGGTAGTGCAGAGGCTATGAGAATCGTAGCAGAGAAATCAGGTATCGCATTACCATCTGTTCCACTGGAAAGTATGAAGATGGCAATGACCGTTATCGCAACAGGACCGATTGTACTTCTGTATCCATTCGTACAGCGCTACTTTGTAAAAGGCCTTACGATTGGTGCAGTTAAGGGATAATAACTATTTATCAAAAGGAGAGGACAATATGAAGAAGAAAAAATTACTTGCAACTATTTTAAGTATGTGCATGACAGCATCCATGCTTACAGGCTGTGGCGGCTCTGCTGCATCCTCATCAACGACTGACACAACAGCAAAAGATACTGCCAAGACAGAGGCAGATGCCAACACGGATACAGCAGCAACATCAGCATCTCTGGACAGCTTACCGGCAGAGGTAGGTCAGGGAACTATCGCAGCAACTCCTGAAATGTATGCTTCCACAGATCTGAGCAAGAGCTACACAGTTAATATGTATCTGATCGGTGATACACCAAATGACTGGGATAGTGTTATTAATAAAGTAAATGATTACTTACAGCCATTTAACACAGAGCTTGCAGTTACATTCATGAGCTGGAGTGATTATCAGACCATGTATTCTCTTGTACTTGCAGGTGGTGAACAGGTTGACCTGATCTTTACTGCCCCATGGTGTTTCATGTACAACGAAGCTGCAAAGGGCTCTTTCTATGAACTGACAGATGACTTTGTAGCAAACTATATGCCTCTTACAAGCAAGTACCAGGCAGCAGACAGCTGGGATGAGACAACAATATCCGGAAAGACAATCGCAGTACCATCCAATAAGGCACAGCCTATGGGTAAGATTGTAGCAGTCCGTCAGGACTTAATGGACAAGTACGGTATAAGTGAGCTGGATAACTGGGATGATTATAAGAAATATATGCTGACTATTGCAGAAAAGGAAACTCCTGAAAGTGGTATTTATGCGTTGGCGGCAGCCGGTGATAACAATGAGTTGTGGGATGTATACCGTCAGCAGACAGATACTTTCCTTGCCCTGGACAGCAGCTACCTGGATTTCATGTATGAATACAAAGGAGATATCCCTGCAAAAGAAGACATTAAGCTTGCTTATGAATTCGATTCCTTCCGTAATTATGCAAAAGATATGAAGGAAATGGCAGACGCAGGCTGCTGGAGCAGATCAGCCCTGACTAATACAGTAACAGATGATGATGCTTTTGGTAACTTACAAGGTGCATCTATCGCATGGAATGGTTCTGTATTCACATATATGAGACAGGCTGAAAAGACAGACGGCGTAAAATGTATGGCATATGACCTGACAAAGGAGCATCTGGTAGGTGCAGAAGCATATTCCAACAACGATATGGCAATCGCAGCAGGTTCCAAGAATCCTGAGAGGGCAGCTATGGTACTTGACCTGATCAAATTTGATACTTATCTGAACAGACTGCTTATTCTTGGTGAAGAAGGTGTACATTACTCTATTGATGACCAGAATCAGTATACTAAGTTAGACAAGAGTGCTGACTATGCGCCATTTGCTATTTCAGCATCCTGGGCAATCAAGAACAGTGACTTGAGTGAAGCCGGTGTGGAAGAGCGTGAGAAGAAGATTACAGATGCATGGGAATCCAGAGTACAGATGAATCCTACAATTACATTCGTATTTGATGATACTAATGTAAAGGCATATGTATCCGCAGTAACAGCAGTTCTTACAGATTATGTACCTATGCTTGAGCTTGGTCTTGTAGATGATGTAGATGCTACACTGGATGAAATGATCCAGAAGTGCTATGATGCAGGATTACAGCAGGTATATGATGAGTTCTACTCACAGTATGATGCATGGCTTGCAACTAGATAATAGTTACGGAGCTGATAAAAAACGATGCGAAGAAAGCTGGCTGATGAAGTCAGCTTTCTTGCTATCAGGAAGGGGGTGTTGGTATGACAATGGAAGAAATTGCAAGGGATATGGGAGTGTCCAGAAGTACGGTATCCAGAGCACTTTCAGGGAAAGGCAGAATCGGAGAAGATACAAGGGCAAGGATCAGAGAGTATGTGGGCAGGCAGTCAGAGGCAGAGAATCAGTCAACGAATAATTTGGCTGTAGTGCTTCCCAATGATGCCTATACGACCAATGCTCCTTTCTTTCAGGAGTGTCTGCTGGGAATCAGTGAAGTGGCGGCGGCGCTTCAATATCATGTCCTAATAACGGCAGGCGCACTGAATGATACCCGTGATATTAAGATGCTTGTGGAGGAACATAAGATTGATGGAATTATCCTGCTGAGGGGTGTAGAGAATGACAGTGTCTTAAAATACCTGACAGACCGGCACTTCCCGACAGGACTTACAGGAAGCTGTAAGTATGAGGAAATCCTGCAGGTAGATGCAGACCATTATCAGGCGGCAGCAAGCCTAATGTCCGTTCTGATCGGACAGGGATATCGTAAATTTGCCTTTGTAGCAGGCGATATGCAGTATCGGGTCAATCAGAACCGCAGCGAAGGATGTTATGCCGCTTTGAAGCAATATGGACTGGATATGGAGCAGCAATGCTATTATACTGATTTTAGAAACGCAGAGCCGATAGAGAACTATATTTGTGATATGATAGAGAAAAGGGTTGAGTGTATTGTATGTGCAGATGATGTCATTTGTACCCGTTTCATGTCCTGCCTACAGGCGCAGGGTTATCGGATTCCTGATGATATTGGAATCGTATCACTGTGTAACAGTGCCAGTCTGGAGTGCTTTACTCCGGCAGTGACAGCAGTGAATGTCTCTGCAAGACAGATGGGGAATGTCATAGGAAGGCAGATGATCAACAGACTGCGTGGAGAAAGCTACAATGCAAAGACAACCTTGAATCATGAAATCCTGCTTCGCAAATCGGCAGACAGAGGATATCGTATCTAATTGTGTATGGGAAAGGTCAGGGCAAGAGAGTTATGTATTTATGTGATGAAAAGGTCAGAGAAAAACAAAATTTTAACCTGGACTGGTATTTTTATCATGGAGATAATCAAATACAGACAGGACAAACTCAGGTAAGTGACTATGAACCGGTCAAGCTGCCGCATGATTGGAGTCTGTACTATCCATGGAAAGAGGATGCACCATCCTGCGGTTCCGGTGGATATGCAGAAACGGGAATAGGCTGGTATCGTAAGATTTTTGACGTGAATCCACAGGCATTTACCGAGGGAAGAGTATTTATCCACTTTGAAGGTGTCTATATGCTTTCTACAGTGTGGATAAATGGGCATAAATTAGGACAGCATGTGTATGGATATACGCCTTTTGAATATGAGATCACACAATATCTGCATGAGGATGGCAGGGAAAATGTGCTGGATGTGAAGGTAGATAATTCTGCGCAGCCCGGTTCCAGATGGTACTCCGGCTCCGGTATTACAAGAAATGTATGGCTTGTGAAGACATCAGATACTTATATTGCGCCATTTGGAGTAGGAATCCAGATTCCCCGTATAGAAGAGGATAAAGCACATATATCAGTAGAAATCTCGCTTGCCCATGCAGAAGATAAGAAATTATCTGTTCAGACCACTGTATTCTCCCCGGACCATGAGATCTGTCTGGAGCTGTGTACGGACAGAAAGGGAGAAACCAGTACACTGCATCAGCAGGGGATAATAGGGACTCCGCTTTTGTGGGAAGTCGATGCGCCTTTTCTTTATGAAGCGGTGACTCTGCTCTATGACCAGGATACCCTGATTGATGAGGTACATACCTTCTTTGGTATCCGTACTGCCGTATTTGATGCAGATAAAGGATTTCTGTTAAATGGCAGACAGGTGAAGTTAAATGGTGTGTGTATTCACCATGATGGCGGCTGTATGGGTGCAGCGGTTCCCCTGCCTGTATGGAAAAGACGATTAGAGAAGCTGAAAGAAATGGGAGTCAATGCCCTTAGAATGGCGCATAATCCACCAGACAGCGCATTGCTGGATTTGTGTGACAGAATGGGATTTCTGGTAATGGATGAGGCTTTTGACGAATGGCATTATCTAAAGGGTAAGGAGCTTGGCAGCAATACCCATGAAAGCCACGGCTATTCCTTGTGGTTTGATACCTGTCATGAAGAAGATCTGCGTACCATGCTGCTGCGTGACCGTAATCATCCAAGTATTATTCTGTGGAGTATTGGAAATGAAGTGCCTGACCAGACTGCGCCGGAGGGGTATCTTACAGCCAGGCATTTAAAGTGCATCTGTAAATCCATTGACCCGCTGCGGGCAGTCACACAGGCAAATGACCAGATTGCAGCAGAGCCAAGGGCAGCCAGGGAAGAATTCTTAAACGAACTGGATGTAGTCGGATATAACTATGTGGGCAGATGGAGAACCAGGGCAGAGACTTACTATGATGAGGATAAACGCAATCATCCCAGCTGGTGCATGATTGGTACAGAGAACAGCGGGCTTGGTGGAATGAGAGGCCGGTATCTCTTTGGTATGGAGGAAAAAGCAGGCTGGTGGATGCGTCCATATTACAGTGCTCCGATAGAGGTGGGGCGCCTGCTTCGTTATACCATGACCCATGATTATGTGGCAGGGGATTTCATGTGGACAGGTATTGATTATCTGGGAGAAGCCCACTGGCCCAACCGTTCTGCAAATGCCGGGGTGCTGGATACCTGCGGCTTTGCCAAGGACAGCTTCTATTTCTACCAGAGTATCTGGAGAAGAGATATTCCTGTTGCACATTTGCTTCCCCATTGGAATATGGATGTAGATCAGGGAACAATACTTCAGGTGTTAGGCTATACGAACTGTGACAGTGCAGAGCTGATTTTAAATGGTAAATCCTATGGGAAAAAGGCATATTCCTACCCTGACTATGGAATGACACAAACCTATGGGCATTTTGATAAAGAGCCAATTCCTGCAAATACGGACAATCTGTTCCTTGGCTGGGATGTACCATATGAGCCGGGATATGTGGAATTAGTGGGCTTCAAGGATGGTAAAGAAGTCGTGCGTGACAGAGTGGAGACAGCAGGTGAACCATACGCAATCAGGCTCAATTGTTATCAGGATACTCTGGCAGCAGATGGGTTGGATGTAGGACAGATTGAGATAGCCATAGTAGATGAAAAGGGCAGACTGTGTCCGCAGTCAGAACAGTATGTTCAATTATCTGTAGAAGGTGCCGGCGAATTAATCGGCATTGATAATGGTAACTCAGCCAGTCATGAAAGCATGAAAGGAAGCGGTATTCATGTATCTGCCGGACAGGCATTTGCAGTAATACAGTCAACCGGCAGAGCAGGTAAATGTGTTGTGAGGGTGGAGGCAGAAGGACTGCAAAGTGCCGGAATAGAATTATCCTTTATATAAACATGTATAAACAGTAAAAAGGCGTCTCCTGATGATCAGGAGGCGCTGTGCTGTCTTTTGCGGTAATCAGTTGGCGTACAGTTGTGACTGGACTTAAAGACTCTGTTAAAAGTTGCCAGACTGTTAAAGCCGCTCTGCATGGCAATGTCAGCAATGGAATACTCGGGATTATCCAGAAGCAGTTCTGCATGGAGCAGACGCCTTTTGGTCAGATATTCATAATAGGATACGCCGGCAAATTCTTTAAATAAACGGATAAAGTGGGATTTACTGAATCCGGTCATTTCCGCAAGCTCGTCCATGGACAAATCTTCCGTACAATGTTCATTCATATAAGTACACAAATTAAAGAAAGTATCAATATAAGATTGCTGCTTATGTTTCTTGAGACTGCTGAAGCTGTCAGTTTGTTTCAGACGAAGCCTGCCTGCCTGCACAAAAAAGGCAATTGCCAGACCGTGAATACTGGCTTCAAAAAGCGGTTCTACTGAAGTATATTCCTGATAGATCTGCATGAGGTACTGAACCAGTCTGGAATGTATCTCAGGGCATTCAGATTCCCGGAACAGGGCATAAGGAAAGAACTTGTTATAAATGGAGTCGAAGCCATTGACTTCTCTTAAAATTGCATGATCTACCTGAAAAATAAGCCTGCGTCCCTTGGGTGGTGCTATCAGTTCATGTATCTGTCCGGATGGGATGATAAAGATATCATTTGGCTCCAGACAGTAGGATTGCTTCTCTATTACAGCAGTGTATATATTCTCAATTGGCATAATAATTTCCAAGTCAGTGTGCCAGTGAGCAGGATAGTTCTCTGCTTCTATATTCATATACAGACGAAACGCCTGTGTAGCCGGATGAAGGACGGTTTCGCGCCTTCCATGCAACTCTTCAATCATAACAAATCCTCCTGATCAAAAATACTCATTTTCTCAAATAGTATCAAAATACGCTGCAGTACAAACCGCAAAATTTACTTGAATCATTGTTTAGATTGTACTCATCATAACAAAAGACAGCCAATTAATCTAGCGTTTTGTCGTATATTTTAAAGAAAATATATAAAAATTATGCAGATATGTATGTACAAAATTTCACAAAATGATAATATTTGAGAATTGTGTGGAAATATTTAAGAGGAAAGCAATAGGCAAGTTGTATATAATTTGCTTATAAACGAAAATAAATTAGTGAAAATGCTAACTATATATTAAGTCGTCGAAAGAGGAGATGGAAGAATTGGAATTAGTACATGATCAGGATAAGAATCAGGAGTATCGTAAAGCAGCCAGAAAACTTGTTGCGCAGATGGATTTACGTGAGAAATGCAGCCAGACACTGAACTGGGCTTGCGCAGTAGATAGATTGAACATAAAGGCTTATAACTGGTGGAACGAGGCACTTCATGGGGTGGCAAGAGCCGGTGTGGCAACTGTATTCCCACAGGCTGTCACATTGGCAGGCAGTTTTGATGAGGATCTGGTAGAAGAAGTAGCAGATGCCATATCCACAGAGGGACGTGCAAAATACAATAACCAGCAGAAATATAATGATACGGATATTTATAAGGGACTGACCTTCTGGTCTCCTAATGTCAATATTTTCCGTGATCCCAGATGGGGCAGAGGTCATGAAACCTTTGGAGAAGATCCTTATCTTACAAGCAGACTGGGCGTAAGATTTGTTGAAGGAATCCAGGGACATGACGAGAAGTATATGAAAGCAGCTGCCTGTGCCAAGCATTTTGCAGTGCACAGCGGACCGGAAGACTTAAGACATCATTTCAATGCAGAAGTATCCAAGAAAGATTTATATGAAACTTATCTGCCGGCATTCAAAGCATGTGTGCAGGAAGCCAAGGTAGAGGCAGTGATGGGAGCCTACAACAGGACAAATGGACAGCCTTGCTGTGGAAGTGAAGAACTTTTGCAGAACATCCTGAGAAAGAAATGGGGATTTCAGGGTCACGTCGTATCAGACTGCTGGGCTATCCGTGATTTCTTCCAGGGACATAAGGTAGTAGACACCGCACAGGAAGCTGTGGCAATGGCTATGAATCATGGATGTGATCTGAACTGTGGAAACTTATTCTCCTGTCTGGAAGATGTTGTAAAGGAAGGTATGGTACCGGAAGAGAGAGTAGATGAAGCAGTAGAGAACCTGTTTACAACCAGAATGAAGCTTGGTACATTAGGAGAAGTCAAGGATAATCCTTATGATAAGATCTCTTTCCTGGAAGCTGATTCTGATAAAATGAAGCAGCTTAATCTGAAAGCAGCAATGAAGAGTGCTGTGCTTCTGAAAAATGAAGATAAGCTTCTTCCACTGGATATAAAGAAATACAAGACAATCGGTGTGATCGGACCAAATGCCAACAACCGTAAAGCACTGGTTGGTAATTATGAGGGAACAGCATCTCAGTATATTACCGTAGTAGAAGGCATTCAGGAATATGCAGGGGATGAGGCAAGAGTATTATACTCAGATGGATGTCATCTCTACAAAGATAAAATAGAGAATCTTGCAGTTGCAAATGATAGAATTGCAGAAGTAAAAGGCATCTGTGAGTACAGTGATATCGTTATCTGCTGTATGGGACTGGATGCAGGACTGGAAGGAGAAGAGGGAGATCAGGGTAATCAGTACGCAAGTGGTGATAAACCAAACTTAAATCTTCCGGGAATCCAGGAAGAAGTACTGGAAACGGTGGCTGCATGTGGTAAGCCTGTTGTACTGGTACTGTTATCAGGAAGTGCACTTGCGATCAACTGGCCGGCAGAACATATTCCGGCAATCCTCTATGGTGGATATCCCGGAGCACAGGGCGGCAGGGCAATTGCAAAGCTGCTGTTTGGTGAAGCAAGTCCGGAAGGCAAGTTACCGATTACTTTCTATAAATCTTCTGAAGAACTTCCTGAATTTACAGATTATGCAATGAAGGGCAGAACCTACAGATATATGGAGCAGGAAGCATTGTTCCCATTTGGATATGGATTATCCTATACGGATTTTGAAATCAGCAATGTGAAGCTTTCCACAGATGTAGTTACAAAAGAGGGTATCAGGGTAGAAGCAGATATCAGTAATGTAGGCGAGTATGACAGCGCACAGACCTTACAGATTTATGTGTCTACAGGATTAAAGGATGCACCTAAAGCACAGCTGAAGGGATTAAAGAAGGCTGCTGTAAAGAAAAATGAAACGAAGCATGTGGAAATAACATTAACCGACAAGGCTTTTGCATTATACAATGAAGATGGTGAGATGGTACTGACCAAAGGCAGCTGTAAAATATATGTAGGAAGCAGTCAGCCGGATGCAAGAAGCCGGAAGCTTACAGGAAACAGCCCTGTAGAGTTTGAAGTAAAGATTCCTGAGAATCGTATCATTACAGAGTAATATAAAAGACATCATTTGGACGTAAAAAGGAGGAGATTTACTTGGCAAAAGCAAAGGTAAAAGCAAGTAAAAATGGGCAAATGCCTCTTGGAAAACATATCGCAAAGAACTGGCGTCTGTATATGTTTCTGGTAATTCCCATTATATATTATCTGGTATTCAGATATATACCAATGTTTGGTAATGTCATCGCATTCCGTAAATACCGCGCAGGTGGTGGAATCTTTGGTGTAGAGTGGAGTGGATTCAAATACTTCAGGCAGTTCATCAGGGATCAGATGTTCTGGAGAGCATTTGCCAATACTCTGAGACTGAATATCATTTACCTGTTATTCCGTTTCCCACTGACATTGATTTTTGCGTTATTACTGAATGAAATCAAGAACATTCACTGGAAGAAATTCGTACAGACAGTATCTTATCTGCCACATTTCATTTCCATGGTAATTATCGCAGGTATGATCCGTGAGATGTTATCTACTAACGGTCCTATCAATGGATTCCTAGTAGCACATGGACATGAAGCAATTTCCTTTATGGCATTACCTGAGTGGTTCACAACCATATTCGTAGGTTCCGGTCTGTGGCAGGGACTTGGCTGGGGAACTATCCTCTACCTGGCAGCAATTGCAGGTATCAGTCCTGATCTGTATGAGGCAGCAGAAATCGATGGTGCAAACCATTTCCAGAGAGTATGGAATATCACGATACCATGCATCTTGCCTACGATTACAACTTTACTGATTCTGGATATCGGTGGTCTGGTAGGCTCCGGTGGCGCATTTGAGAAGGTATTCCTGTTGTATAACCCAATGACTTATGAGAAGGCAGATATCATTTCAACCTATGTATATCGAATGGGTATTGGTTCAGGTAACTACAGCTATGCTACCGCAGTTGGATTGTTTGAAGGCCTGATCAACTTAGTATTGCTAACACTTGCCAATATTGTATCCAAGAAAACGACAGAAAGCGGATTGTTCTAAGGAGGTGGAAAGAATATGGCAAAAAATATGGATATGGTCTCATCAAGGACCAAAATTAAAGTATCGACAGGATATCGTGTATTTCAGGTATGCAACACAATACTTATGATTCTGGTATGTGTCATTACCCTGTATCCTTTCCTGTATCTGGTTGCGCAGTCTTTCTCATCTGAGTCTGCAATTGTACAGGGTCTGGTAAAGGTATGGCCGGTAGAGTTTAACCTGACTACATATAAGAGTGTAATTTCAAAAGGTGATTTCATCAGATATTATGGAAATACAATTTTCTATGCTGTGATTGGTACAGTTGGTTCTCTGTTATTCTCCGCAATGCTTGCTTATCCATTATCCAAGCCGGAGTTAAGACTCAATAAGATAGCAGCACCACTTATCATTTTCACCATGTATTTTGGCGGCGGCATGATTCCTAACTACGTATTAATGACTTATTTGGGACTGCGTGATACTGTAGCAGCATTCATCCTGCCAGGTCTGATCGGTACATATTATGTATTGTTAATGAAGTCCTTCTTTGCAGGAATCCCAAGAGAACTGGAAGAGGCAGGATCTATTGACGGACTCACTCATATAGGTATCTTCTTCAAAATCGTGCTTCCATTATCCAAGCCAATCATGGCAACCATGGCACTGTTTTATATGACAGGATACTGGAGCAACTGGTTCAACGCATTCCTGTACCTGGATGATAAGAAGAAATGGCCTGTGGCATATTACTTAAGACAGATCATCAATGGTTCTGCAACGAGTAATGACCCGGGTGCTACTGCTGATGCAGCACAGATAGCATCCAACATCAAGTCCTGCTGTATGGTATTGACAGCAGCACCGCTTATCTGCATCTATCCTTTTATTCAGAAGTATTTCGTACAGGGTATGATGTTAGGTGGCGTAAAAGAATAAAACTATCAGGGGTAGCAAGCCGTAAGGCATGAAACTATATAAACAAGATGTTATTAGGGAGGTTAATTGAATGAAGAAAAAGAAAATTCTCAGTATGTTACTGGCAACAGTAATGGTGGCAGGAAGCCTTGCAGGATGTGGAAGTTCGGGGGATACGCAGAGTACTTCTACAGATACAAGCACAGGCTCTAAGACAGAAAATACAACAGGTACAGAAGCTGCATCCACGGAGGCGGCAGTCGAAGAGAATCTTGACTACCAGTATGGACTGGATACAACATTCCATTCTGATGATCCTGTAACTTATTCCTTCTTCTTCTCAGATGCAAGCTGGTATCCTATGGTAGATACCTGGAAAACAGAAGGTGTATTCAAGAAAATTGAAGAAGTTACCAATGTAACACTGGATATCACAAGTATTGACAGTGGTGATTACAATCAGAAAGTAGCTCTGATGATCAATGCAGGTGAAGCTGCCTATATCATTCCAAAGACTTATGATGAATCTCCATATGTAGATGGCGGTGCAATCGTACCTATTTCCGATTATACACAGTATATGCCTTACTTTACGGATTTCGTAGAGAAGTACAATATGCAGGATGATTTAAAGACCATTACCAAATCAGATGGTAAGTTCTACAGATTACCTGGTATGCTGGAAGCTCCTGTTCAGGACTATACATTCATGATCCGTAAAGATCTCTTCGATGCAGCAGGTGTAGATGTACCTGCAATTGAGAAGGACTGGACATGGGATGATCTGTATGATGCACTTGTTAAGGTAAAAGAGTACATGGTATCACAGGGCATGATCAAAGAATCCGATTATGTATGGAGCGACTTATGGTGTGGTAGTGAAGTAACAGACGGTTCTGGCGGAAACCTCTTAAAGCTTATGGCAAGTGCCTATGATGTACAGGCAGGCTGGGCTATCGGAAACGGTATGTTATATGATTCAGATAAGGATGAATGGTATTTTGGACCTACAAGCGATAACTTCAAGGCATATTTAAGCGAAGTAACCAAGTATGTACAGGGTGGAATCCTTGATCCTGAGACCTTTACACAGGATAATCAGACAGCATGCAACAAGTTCTATCGTGGTGAGACAGCTATCCTGAGTGTAAACCGTTCCCAGTACACAAGCTGGCTGGCTAACCTGGATGAGAACCTGGGTGCCGGCAACTATGAGACATATCTGTGTCTGCTTCCAAGAGGAGAAAAGACCAATTATCTTCCTGAAAATTCCAGACTTGAAAATGGTGTTATGATCTCCAAGAGAGCACTGGATGAATTAGGCGAAGAAGGCTTCATTAAGATGATCCGTTTCGTAGACTGGTTATTCTACTCACATGAAGCATATAACCTGACCAAGTGGGGCGTTGAAGGTGAGACATATCAGGTAAATGCTGATGGAACCAAGTCCTTACTGGATGGCTATCAGTGTGGTGGTCTTGGTATTGCCGGTGATGAGAGTGATATTGATATCCGTTTACAGTGGGGCTATGCAGGTGGTAACTTCTACTACGGCGGTACAATCGCAGAGATGACAGATAACTTCAATCCTGATATTATGGACTTCGTAAACCGTATTACAGAAGCCAGAGACGTCAAGCCTCTTGATCCTTCTTATGTAGCAGACGAAGAAGAGAACGAGCAGTTGAACCTTTGGAAGACACCTTTGATCGATAATGTTAATACATGGACATTACAGTTCGCAACAGGTGTTAAGAATGTAGATGCTGACTGGGATGCATACGTTGCTTCCTGTGAAGGACTTAACAGCATCACAATGGCAGATTACATCAACGAAATCTATCAGAGAACCAAATAAATCATGTAGAATATAGAGTAAGAGGCTGTTTCGCGCAGCCTCTTATTTTTGGTAGAAAATATCAGGTACGTAGATTGTTGGAGAGAAGCTTTCATGCTAAAATAAGGGCGAAAGGCAGGGGATTAGTATGATTAAAGTAGATTTAATTACAGGCTTCCTGGGTTCAGGAAAGACCACTTTTATAAGAAAATATGCTTCCTATCTAGTAGAAAAGGGTATGAAGGTAGGTATTATAGAAAATGATTTCGGCGCAATCAATGTAGATATGGTCATGCTCTCAGACCTGGATTCTGAAATGTGTGATGTAGAGCAGATTGTAGGCGGTAATGTAGAGGCAGACTGGAAGAGGCGATTCAAGGCGAAGCTCATTGCCATGGCAATGCAGGGATTGAAGAGAGTCGTAGTAGAGCCATCGGGAATCTATGATGTTGATGCTTTCTTTGATGTATTATATGAAGAACCTGTCAGTAACTGGTACGAACCGGGTAATATCTTTACGATTGTAGATGCCAGAGTTGAGGATGACCTATCCAAGCAGGCGAGATATCTGATGGCCTCACAGATCGCAAATGCCGGTGCAATCATATTCAGTAAAGCGCAGGAGGCTGCACCGGAACAGATTCAGGAAAGTATAAAACGGCTCAACGGTATGTTAGAGGAATTTCACAGCAATCGTACACTTACAGATGAGGTCATCACAAAGCCCTGGAATGAACTGACACCGGAAGACTATGAGAGACTGTTAAACTGTGGCTGGCACAGTGCAGACCATGAGAAGCTGTGGTTCGATCATAATGATGCATTTACCTCTCTCTTCTTCATGAATGTGCATATGACAGCAGAGGTGATAAAAGGCACTGTAGAGAAATTGTTTGCAGATGAGAAATGTGGGCAGATCTTACGTGTAAAAGGATTCTTCCAACAGGCAGATGGCAGATGGATAGAGATTAATGCAACAAAGGATAGCTTCTCCATGAAGACGATAGAACAGGCGCAGGAGGTTGTTATCGTAATCGGACAGGGGCTGGTGGAAGAAGAAATCAGGATTTACTTTCAAAAGAAAAGGGATAGTGAAGGTTATGACAAACAATCTGGGAACCATATTAGCAGGGATACGTGAAAAAGAAAAAATTTCTCAAAAAAGCATAGCAGATGGCATTATTTCTTCTAATTTTATGTGCAAGCTTGAAAAGGGAGAAAAAGAACTGGACTATGTTGTGATGGAGACTTTGTTTGAAAGACTAGGTAAATGTGCTGATAAAATAGAAAAGGGCATTACCAATGATGATTACCAGTTGATTCGTCTGAGGGATGAAATAGCTGACTGCATTAGTAAAAATGATTCACAAAGTGCCAAAATGAAATTAGAAGAATATACTGCATGGACAGATATGAAAAACAATGTGCATAAGCAGTATTATAGAAAAATAGAGGCATTGATCGAATATCTTGATAATAGAGATGCCCGGACTTGTAAGACACAATTACTGGAAGCTTTGCAGATTACTCATGCAAAGTGGGATCAAAACGGAAGTATGTATCTGTGTAATCAGGAAATAAGAATTGTTTTACTGATTACATATATGAAAATAATGTTAGGAGAATTGCAGGAGGCGGAAGAAAAACTGAATGCATACTGTATTTTTCTATTACACCATTATACAGATAAGGAAGAACTGGTAAAAATTTATCCTCATGCAATGTGGCTGCTGGCAAAAGTATATTTCAGACAAGATAAGGTAGAGGAAGCGCTTATAACAATACAAAAAGCTAAAGAATGTCTTTACCAAAATGGATCTTTAATGCCAATGTATGCACTCCTGGAGTTGGAGGGAAAATGCCTTGAATTGTCAAGTAAACAGTACTTGCTACAGGAAAATATGCAGTGCAGGGAAGCGTTTGATTTCCTTTACAATATTGTAGAAGAGCAAATGCCAATAGAAGAAGTAGGACAATTACTGCTTTGTTCACAACAAAGAGAATATATTATACTTAATTATTTAATTAAGGAAGTACGTGAAGCCAAAGGAATGACACAGGAACAGCTATGTGAAGGAATCTGTGAACAGGAATCATTATCACGTATTGAATTGGGTAAGAGAAATCCTCATAGAAAAGTTTTGTACCAACTGCTTAAAAAACTTGATATTAACAGAGAACAGTATTATGGATTTATTGTTGCAGATGATTTTGCACTTTATGAAAAGATAAGGGAATATAGGAGATGTGGTCCAAGAGGTGAAAAAGAAAAGGAAGCCAGACTGTTTAAAGAAATCAAGCAGGAACTCGATACAAGTGTAACTGTAAACCGACAGTTTGTGGAAATGGAGCAAATATATTTAGAAAATACGTTACAGGGAGAGGAGAAAGTAAATGCATTAAAAAAAATTCTGCATTATACAATGCCTGGAATAGAAGGAAAGGATATGCTATATCGTATTCCCTTTAGAGCAGAATATAGTTTAATGAATAAGATGGCTATCACTTATTATAGGCAAAATAAATGGAAGGAAGCACTGCTTATTTACGAAAAGATACTGAGTGAATATGAGTATAGCCGGGTTGATATGAAATACCATGCAGTACCGGGATTGACCTTTTATTTGAACTACGGAGCATTTTTGGAAGATAATAATGAATTGGTAAAATCTTTGGAAATCAGTGATAAGGGATTGAAATTTGCAATATCAATATGCAGGGCAGATATTATAGGTAACATTCTGGCTAATCGTTCCTGCATATATGAAAAAACAAATGAAGAATCTCTTGAAGAGAAGTGTTTAAGGTATAGTTATGTATTTATTACAATGTATAGAAGAAACAAGATTAAGGAAAAGGTTGCAAACAGGTACTTAGAGAAATATCATTGCAGACTCGGTTAGAGCATAAACGTATATTTTCCTGAAAAGTCATAAACTATTTTGCAAAATGGTATTATCATATGATTTATTACATTAGAAGTAAATTATAAAGGGCTAATGAGGTATCAAGATGAAATACAAACAACTGAAAAAGGCATTATTTCAAGGCAATAAAATAAACTTTGCAGTAGCGATATTTACCATGATGCTGTTATGTGCAGCCAATATATTAACGGCTTTTATATTTAAGGGACTTTCAGACATTGCAATCGATGGAACAATGGAAGAATTAAAAAGGTTTGTACTGGCAACGCTTCTGTTTATTGTGATATACGTGCTCATTTCCATGTGGAAAACAGTCGCAATCAACAGATTTAATTATAAAGCTACAACACAGTATAAAAAGGCATTGTTTGATAAGATTATTTATAAGGATATCAATGCGTTTAACAATGACATCACAGGTAAATATATTTCTATGATGACCAATGATGTAAGTGCGGTAGAAAGCTATTATACTTTAGGAAATATCAACATTGTTTATCAGATTGTGCTGATGATCACAGCAGTCGGGGTCATGCTTTATCTGAACTGGTTTCTGACAATCTGTGTTCTGGCTGCTGCAACGATTCCATTGATCGGAACAGCATTGTGCGGAAATAAACTTTCTGAGAGAGAAGCAGATATTTCTGAGAAAAATGCCGGTTTTGTCGGATATATCAATGACATATTTAAAGGCTTTGCAGTGATTAAAAGTTTTCAGGCAGAAGTACAGATCATCAAAAATTTTGCAAAGGAAAATAAAACGCTGGAAACTGCCAAGAAAAAGAGAAGAACAGTAGCAAATATCATTAATGTAGTGTCTTTGTCAGCTTCTTTTATAGTAACGGATGTTGTGTGTGGAGTCGGCGTTTATCTGACATTAAAGGGGCATGCAACACTGGGAACGGTAATTGCTTTTATTCAATTACTGGACTATGTTGTCAATCCAATCCAGGAGTTAGGGCCGGCACTGGCTAATAGAAAAGCCGCAGAGCGACTTATTGCCAAGGCAGAGGATATAATGGATGAAGGTGCAGAAAAAGGAAACACAGATAAAATAGAATGCAAAGAATTTAAAAATGAAATTACTTTTTCAAATGTACAGTTTGGTTATCAGGAAGATCAAAAGATCCTGAAATCCATTACAACAAATTTTAAACAGGGTGAAAGCTATGCTATAGTTGGTCCGAGTGGAAGTGGAAAGACAACTTTATTACATATGATCCTTGGGTATTTTGACAATTATAAAGGTTCGATTCAGATTGATGGAAAAGAGCTGACAGAGATAAGTTCAGATTCTTTGCACAGCCTGATCACGATCATACAACAGAATGTATTTGTATTTGATGATTCTATTATGAAAAATGTTACCATGTACAAGGATTTTGACAGTCAGAGAATAGACCGGGCAATCATGGCAGCAGGACTTACACAGTTGGTAGAAACGAAGGGTTCTGATTATCAGTGTGGAGAAAATGGCAAAAACCTCTCAGGCGGTGAGAAGCAGAGGGTATCCATTGCAAGAGCCATGTTAAGTAATGCATCTATTCTATTAGCAGATGAAGCAACAGCAGCACTGGACACTACCAATGCGCAAAATGTGATCCGTAGTATTCTGGAACTCAAGGATATGACACGGATTGTTGTAACACACAGCCTCAATAGACAGGTATTATCTCAGTTTGACCATATCATTGTAATGAAAGATGGTGAAATTGTTGATATTGGTACATTTGATGAGTTATACAGTAAGAAAGAGTTATTCTATTCATTGGTTAATGTCTATGAATAAACATGAAAAAAGAGTTTAAAGTAACAGTTCAGCACAGTTGGAGGATTATAAGAAAGCCCCCAAAAGAAATCTGAGCATAACTTTTTGGGATATTCTTGTTTTTTAGCATTTTACGCTTTGGTGATCCACATTTTTTCATAAGCAGCCAGTCTTATCCACAGTCATTTTGACGAACAGCAGAAACTTTAGAATTCGCTTTTTTCCCATATTTCTGATAAAATCATACTATCAGAAAAAAAGAAGGGAAGAGTCATAAAGATATTTATTTTATTACATCAAAACGCTCTAAATTAAATGGTAAAGCAACTCATTTTGAGCAAAATTCCAAAGCAAGTGTCTGTTATTTTTCTGGTGGCGACAGTGTGACTTTGATTGGAAATGTAGAATTTATAGAGGAGCGGGAGCTTAAGGAAGCTGTATGGAAGGAGTCTGATCGTCGCTTTTTCAGCAAAGGAATCGATGATCCGAAGTTTTGGCTGTTGAAATTCCATACAATAGAGGCAACTTTCTGGATTGAGGGAAAATTTAGAACATGTAAGTACAGGTAAGGAGAAGATTGCGGTGGAGATTGTTGCAGGCATTTATCTAAGTGCAGAACCTGACAGGCTCATAGGACTTGCTGAAATGTTTGATTATAAAAAAGAACAAACCAGATAACGATAGGTTATCGAATAAATGAAGCATATTGGCACAGAGGAATTGCAACGGAAACGGTAGCATTGCTGATAGCATATTTATGTGACGATATAGGGATTCAGACAATAAAAGCATTTGTTATGCCGGAGAATAAATACTTTGAAAGAGTTCTTATGAACAATGGCTTTACTAAAGATAAGAATATGGTTTAGGGTAAAAACTGGGGCGGAAAAGAAGTGGTTGGTTTGCACGTATTTAATTATAAAAACGGTCATGTAAATCTCTTTTGATAAAAATATTGACACCAAATGCGACACCACATATAATATAAACAGGAAGCAGTCATTACACGTTCAGAAAAGCCGGATGTCAACCGATTACGATACCGAAGCATGAACCCATCAAAAAAGTGTATGTTGAGATGGTAAAGCAGATTGTGGAAAGTGAGGCGGTGAATGATGAAAACGCTGAATGATTATTTTGCAATGAATTATCGTATGGAAATTGTAGAGGATAAGGATGAGGGCGGTTTTGTGGTTTCATTTCCGGAGCTTCCGGGATGTATTACCTGTGGAGAAACAGTAGAATCCGCTGTCGCAAACGCTTTAGATGCCAAGAAAGCATGGTTAGAAGCTGCTATGGAAGATGGTATTGAAATCCATGAGCCGGACAGCTTAGAGGATTATTCTGGACAGTTTAAACTTAGAATTCCTCGAAGTCTTCATCGTTCCCTTGCAGAACATTCTAAGAGGGAAGGTATCAGCATGAATCAGTATTGTGTATATCTTCTTTCCAGAAACGATGCAGTTTATTCAAAATAGTTTAAGCTAAAGAAGCAACTTGCCGAGTTTGAATAAATGCATAGACAAAAAAAGAAAAATAGTCTATAATTGTATTAAATAAATATATAATTCTGAAAATATACAGGTAACTGCCGAGAAGGAGCGACGCAGTTGCCTTGTTCAGATACCGGGGGGTATAAGAACACAAGGAGGAACCAATATGCGTATCGTAGAGAAACTGCTGTACGGGATTGGTGGCTTGCTGGCGCTTATACTTTTTTTTATTCTTCTATGCCATTTTAATCCGAATATAACAGCAAAATTAGGTAATTCCATGGCTGGGCAGGAGCAGACAACAGCAGTGCCGGATGCAGCCACAACAGCAGATATATCAGCATTACCAACACAAACTACATCTACCAGTCAGAATATACCGGATGTAATCAATGTAGCTGCCCAGATTCCACAGGATGATGGAATCAGTACACAGCTATCAGGAGAAGGCGGCTATCAGGCGCCGGATGAGAATTCCATAAATGTACCTGGCAAAGTATCAGGCTTAAATGGTCTGGAAGTTGTAGAGGGCAAAGGCACTGAGATTACAGATCATAAAGCACAGGAGCTGAAGCAGACATTAGGCAAGGGCAATACAGGAGATGGACTTACCTTTGATGAGGTGATATATCCGTATTACCAGATGCTTAATGATACCGGTAAGGCGCTGTACCGTCAGATCTATGCCAATGCACAGGATCTCAGGAAGAGCTTTGCACCGGTAGAGGCTGTTTCTCCGGCTCAGCTTCGCAATGCTTTTATGGCAGTATGCAATGATCACCCAGAACTGTTCTGGATGAATACAGCATATGGGTATCAATATGCACCGGATGGAAGCATTGCTGAGATCGACCTGTCTTTTAATATTACAGCAACACAGATGGATACGGCAAAGGCGGCTTTTGAGGCAGGCGCTAAGGAGATTCTGGATCAGACCTATGGAAAATATACAGATTATGATAAGGAAGCAGCAGTGCATGATGCGATTCTTGATTCTGTTGTATATGATAAGAACGCACCCGTGAACCAGAGTGCATACAGTGCATTGGTAAATGGAAGAACGGTATGTGCAGGATACGCGAGGGCTTTCCAGTATATCATGCAGCAGTTGGGGATTCCCTGTTATTATGTAGAAGGGCATGCCGGCGAGAATCATGCATGGAATATCGTGAAGCTGGATAACGGATATTATAATGTGGATACGACCTGGGATGATACCAATCCCAACACGTATGATTATTTCAACTGTTCCGATGCAGATTATTCCAAAAACCATGTAAGGAGAGAGCTTTCTGTGTATCTTCCTCCCTGCAATGGAACAAAATACCGTAATCTGGAAGAGAATACACAACCAGAACAGGATAATAATACGCAGGATATTGTCTATGTAGGATATGTTACACCAACGCAGACTACCACACCTTCACAGTCAACAACCACGACAACGACTACTACGACACAGACTACCACACCGGATACAACTACAACAGGGCAGACAACAACAAGTGATAGTACAACTACCAGTGGAACGACCACACAGACCAGAATCACGGCACATGCAGTAAGCAATGCAGCCGGCAGCACGGATACGATTTCTACGCTGGATGACTATTATGTAGATTGCCTGTCGCATATTCTGGACAGTAACAGCAATCCGGTTACTTTTACCAATGTAGTATCAGATGAGACACTGTGGAAGAAAATCGTAAAAGCATACGAAAAAGGTGATTTCGAGGAAGGCTATGCGATTAGGGCTTTGGTAGAGAAGCATATGGGAAGCTGTACAGTGGATGTGACAGGAACTTTGCAGTCAGATGGAACCTATAAGGTAACACATACTTTTACAATGAGATAGCAGAGGCTGATAAAAGGCATTCTACACTTTACACAAAGTGGGAATGCCTTTTTTGTGTACACTTAACAAATTGTCACACTTTACGAAAAAAAGCGAAATTTTTATATGGACGAAATGGAAAAGGAGGGGTATACTAGGCGGGTAACATGATGATAATCCAGAGGGAGGTATTACAACGTGAGAAAAAGAATGACAGCAGGATTCATGGGTATTCTTATGATACTCATGACAGTATTTACCTGTTTTGTTCCGGGTATGGAGGTACAGGCAGCAGGTAAGACATTGATCGTACATTATGGGGGTCGTGCAGATGACAATTATGAAGGATGGAATCTGTGGCTCTGGGAAGAAGGAAAAGATGGCCAGCAGGTAGATTTCACTGATACTGATGATTATGGGCAGGTAGCGGTGTATCAGACCAACCGTACACCGGCAAGCATCGGTTTCATTGTACGTCTGAACCAATGGGAGGATAAAGACATAGCAGATGACCGTTTCGTGACAATGGATGGTGATACCGTAGAGATATGGCTTACCAGCGGGGAAGCAGAATATGCCACACAGGCTCCTGATGGTGCAGCCACTTATGATCTGCAGGCATTGGAAGAAGCCAGACTGCACGTATATGAAGAAGCAGATGCTGCTAAGCTTAATATCCACTATTATAATTTTGCACAGAGCTACAGCAAAGATACTATAGAAGCCTATGCATGGGCAGGTACAGAGGTAGGCGGCAGCTATCCTTATGTGGAGACAGATGATTATGGTGCGGTATTCCACGTAGGCTTAAAACCAGAGGATGGTGTTACAACAGCTGGTTTTAAGATCATTGAAAATGGTGATGCGGATGCTGCAGCAGAGTATGAGGCAGACCTGACCAAGGCAACAGATCAGACTTTGGATGTATATGTTGTGGAAGGTAATCCTACATTCTGGTATGATAAGAGTGAGGCGGTATTTGAGCCGGTGATTGCAACAGCAGCTTTTAAGGATACGACAAGTAAGGAGATTGTGCTTACTGTGTCAAAGCCTCTTCAATCTGACGCAGCAGATGCATTTGAAGTGACAGATGATGAAGGAAATGCATATCCTGTTGCACAGGTAGAGATTGTAAATGACAAAGAAATTACACTGATCATGGAAGAAGAGCTTGCTTTATCAAAGGCTTATTCTGTGAACAGACAAGGATATGAAGGATGTTCGGTATCTATGGATAAAATTATTGGTTCTACATATTTTGATGAAGAATTGGCATATGACGGTGATGATCTGGGGGCTGTCTATACGAAGGAAAAGACAACCTTCCGTATATGGGCACCTACTGCCGTAGAAGTATCACTTAACCTATATGAGCAGGGTGATGGTGACAATTTAATGGAAACGATTCCAATGACAGCAGATGTCAAAGGAACCTGGGTATGTGAAAAGACAGGGGATCTGAATGGTGTATATTATACTTATTCAGTAAAGATTGGGAATAAAGTAAATGAAGTCGTTGACTTATATGCAAGAAGTGCAGGAGTAAACGGCAACAGAGGTGAAATCCTTGACCTGGAAGCTACCAATCCGGATGGATTTGATGCAGATGTCAGACCTGCATTCAGTAACGCAACAGATGCAGTGATCTATGAACTGCATATCCGTGATTTATCTTCTGATGCTTCTTCAGGAATCCAGAACACAGGTAAGTTCCTTGGACTGACAGAGCGTGGAACGAAAAACAGTGAAGGACTGGCAACAGGACTCGATCATATTCTGGATCTGGGAGTGACTCACGTACAGATTCTGCCAAGCTATGATTATGCTACAGTAGATGAGACAAAGCTTGATACAGCACAGTTTAACTGGGGTTATGATCCTAAGAACTATAATATACCTGAAGGTTCTTACAGTACAGATCCTTACCATGGAGAAGTGCGTGTCAATGAAATGAAACAGATGATCCAGACACTTCATGCGAATGGAATCCGTGTGAATATGGACGTTGTATATAACCATACTTACAATCTGGCAGATTCCTGGTTCCAGAAGACAGTGCCGGACTATTACTACAGAAAGAATGGTGACAACTATTCAAACGGTTCAGGCTGTGGTAATGAGACAGCTTCAGAACGTGCCATGATGCGTAAGTATATTGTAGATTCTGTTGTATACTGGGCAACAGAATATCATGTAGATGGTTTCCGATTTGACCTGATGGGCGTACATGACCTGGATACCATGAAAGCTGTAAGGGAAGCACTGGATCAGGTAGATCCTTCTATTATGGTATATGGTGAGGGCTGGACCGGTGGAGAATCAGCATTACCAGCAGCACAACAGGCAACGAAGAACCATATATACCAGTTAGACCGTGTGGGTGCTTTCAGTGATGATATCCGAGATGGAATCAAGGGTAATGTATTTGATTCCCTTGATAAAGGCTTTGTAAGTGGAAAAGAAGGCATGGAAGAGAGCATTAAGTTCGGTGTTGTAGCAGCCACTCCCCATCCACAGGTCATGATCTCCAAGAATGATAAGAAGAGCACGAACTGGTCAGGACAGCCCGGACAGAGCATTAACTATATATCCTGTCACGATAATCTGACCTTCTGGGATAAGCTTGCCATTTCCAATGCGGATGACAGCGAAGCTGACAGAGTGAAAATGAACAAGCTGGGAAGTGCGATCATCCTTACCTCACAGGGTGTTCCTTTCATGCAGGCTGGTGAAGAAATGCTTCGTTCCAAGCCAAATGAGAAGTCAGAGAGCGGATTTGATGAGAACAGCTACTGTTCTCCTGATGCAACCAACAGCATCAAATGGGATAATAAGGGCAATGTGATTGATACCTATGAATATTATAAAGGTCTGATTGCGTTCCGTAGGGCACACAGTGCGCTGCGTATGACAACAGCAACCGATATTCAGAATACACTTACCTTTATGAGTGGACTGGATGCAAATGTAGTGGCTTATACCATTAAGGGTGAGGAACAGGGCGAAACAGCACAGAATATTGCAGTCATTTATAATGGCAATCCTGATTCGGTCACAGTAAACTTACCTGCTGGAACCTGGGATATCTGTGTCAATGGTGAGAAAGCAGGCTGTGAATCTCTTGGAACAGCCGAAGGTTCTGTTACAGTAGAAGGTATCTCTGCCATGGTCCTGGTACAGGGTGATGATACTCTTGGCAAGGCTTCCGCAAAGGATGAGCAGGCAGATACAACAGTAGAGAATGCACAGCAGACAAAAGGCGGTATCTCCACACCGGTTGCCATTCTGGTCGCAATTCTTGTAATTGCAGTAATTGTTGCAGTAGTTCTCATTCGTAGAAAGAAATAAATAACTTCATCCTTTTACCTTGCCAAAGTGAATACCGTCAGTTATGATACTGCTATGAGCGTAGTGTGAAAAAAGAATTTTTCACACGCAAAGGCATGGTAATTATTATGATTGGACAAATGGCAAAGGAGAATAGATATGTATCAGGTTATTGATGGTAAGAAGATTTCCCAGGAAATCAAGGATGAATTAAAAGAAAAAGCAGCTGCCATGGCAAAAGAGGGCAAAAAGGTAGCGCTGGCTGTTATTCAGGTAGGAAATGACCCGGCTTCCAGTGTCTATGTCAGAAATAAGAAAAAGGCATGTGAATATATCGGCATCGAATCACTTTCCTATGAACTGCCGGAAGAGACAACTGAGGAAGAACTGGTGGCGCTGATCGAGAAGCTCAATGCCGATGCCGGAGTAAATGGCATTCTGGTACAGCTGCCATTGCCTGAGCAGATCAACGAAGAGAAGATTATCCAGACAATCTCTCCAGACAAGGATGTAGATGGATTCCATATGCAGAATGTAGGTGCATTGTGTACCGGAGGAAAAGGTTATGTGTCCTGTACTCCGCTTGGAATCATTACATTATTAAAACGCTCAGGAATTGAGATTGCCGGTAAGCGCTGCGTAGTTATGGGAAGAAGCAATATTGTAGGCAAACCTATGGCAATGCTTCTGCTTAGAGAAAACGGTACAGTAACCATATGCCACTCCAAAACACAGGATATGAAGGAAATTACCAGACAGGCAGATATTCTGGTGGTTGCAATTGGCAAGCCCAAATTCGTGGATGAGACCTATGTGAAGGAAGGCGCAGTAGTCATTGATGTAGGAATCCATAGAAATGCGGAGAATAAGCTTTGTGGTGATGTTGACTTTGACAAAGTTGCACCACATACAAGTGCAATTACTCCGGTTCCAGGTGGCGTAGGTCCTATGACAATTGCCATGCTGATGAATAATTGTGTCAGCTCAGTTGAATAATTAGTATACTTTCCCACTTATTGTGATGTGTTCCATAGCATCATAATATGTGGGAATTTGTAATTGTAAGAATAATCCGACAATACTATACAATATCACTGAAACAAGTTGTAAGTAATGCTAAAATGTATGAAAATTATACAGAAAATCTTGAAAAATTCAGAGTAAAGTGTTACACTACAATTACAAACAGAGAAGAAAAAAGAAAGAAAAAATAACAGACATCGACGTCTGGGAACAGGAGGTAAGTCCATTGGGAACGCCGGAGAGCTTCCATCAATATGACAGTGGTAATACTTAGTAACTCTTCGAGGGAAAGACCTTAAATAAATATGTGAATAGGAATAGAAATCAAAAAGAGTTGAGATTAACATTTAAGGTAACGAAGCAAGTAGTCATATTGAACAATACCATAATAATTGAAGTGATAGATGAGTCACAGAAAAGAGTAAAAATTGGATAACGAATTTCATTAGAGCGACCGTTATATCATAAATAAAATAGGTATGACGGTCGCTCGCTGTAATAATGGTAAAAGGGAGTGCGATAATATGGAGCTGAAAGATTTTATGAATATGAATAAGCTTCAGGAGATACAAAATAATTTCTCTGAGGCAACGGGCCTGGCGGCAATCGCTGTAGGCAAAAACGGAGAATATATTACAGAAGGAAGTAATTTTACAGACTTTTGTATGAAATATACCAGAGGGTCAAAGGAAGGCAACAGACGTTGCGTAAAGTGTGATAATGAATGTAGCGGTACATATTTCTGCCATGCCGGGCTTATGGATTTCTCTGTAGATATTGTAGTCAATGGGGAGAAAATGGGAGCCATTATTGGTGGGCAGGTATTACCCAAACAGCCGGATGAAGAGGAATTCCGTAATACTGCCAAAGAACTTGGAATTGACCCTGAAAAATACATACAGGCACTTCGTAAAGTACCGGTCAGTACTGAGAAGAGAATACGATCATCTGCTAATTTGTTGGGAATTATCGTAAATCAGCTGGTAAATCTGGAATATTTCAAGCATGTAAATGCCGGCAGACTGGATAAGGTAAAGGATGAGATATCCAAATCAGGAGAATTGATTGCTGAAATTAATGACAATACAGGTCATTTAAAAGGAATTGCAAACAGACAGACAATACTTTCCCTGAATGCAACGATAGAAGCTGCCAGAAGTGGAGAGGCAGGAAAAGGATTCGCGGTTGTTGCAAAGAGTATGCAGGAGTTATCCGGACAATCAGCATCAATATATAATGATATTGAAAAATCAGTGGGAGAGATCACCAGGCTTATGAGCGATATCTCGACTGCTTTTGAAGAAAGTAAATAGAAAACAAAAAACGCCAGTGATGGCGTTTTTTGCTTGGAAATATATTTAATTGGGAAAGAATTAACCAAAATATCTGTCTAAGAGTCCCTTGAGGGCCTTGCCATGTCTTGCCTCGTCACGAGCCATTTCATGTACTGTATCGTGAATAGCATCCAGGTTATTCTTCTTTGCACATTTTGCAAGGTCTACTTTACCTGCTGTAGCGCCGAATTCGCAGTCTACTCTCCACTTTAAGTTATCCTTTGTTGTAGCCTTCATATTAGGCTCCAGATCCTCACCTAACATTTCAGCGAATTTAGCTGCATGCTCTGCTTCTTCATAAGCTGCCTTCTCCCAGTAGAGACCGATTTCAGGATAGCCTTCACGATGGGCGATACGAGCCATGCACAGATACATACCAACTTCTGAACACTCACCTTCAAAGTTAGCCTTTAACTGATCGAAGATGTACTTCTTGTCTTCTTCGCTGATCTCAGCGTTGTTCTTTACAGTTTTGGCATATACACCATATTCATGTTCAGCAGCAAGAGTAAGGTCTCCTTCTACTTTCTTGAACTTATCAGCGCCTACATGACAGACAGGACACTCTGCAGGAGCTGCATCACCTTCATAAACATAACCACATACTGTACATACAAATTTCATATTCGTTTCCTCCTTAAAAATAAAATTAATGATTTTGTTGATTCTGCAGACAGTTTTTGCACAATCCGCAGAAGTAAATACTATGTCCCTGAATCATTCCGTCAAAGTTCTTAGAGGCTTCCTGGTCAATATAGGAGATGTCTCCCATATCCAGGTCTATGACACTCTTGCAGGAAGAGCATACGAAATGCTCATGGTTTGAGGTATCTGCATCGAACCGGTCAATTCCCAACTCGCCAAACTGTAATCTGGCAATCTCACCGGTGTCGGCAAGCTGTGTAAGATTACGATACACGGTACCGAGGCTGATATTGGGAAAGTCCTCTTTCACATGCATGTAGACAAATTCTGCACTTGGATGGTCTTTTCTACTGCGGAGAAAAGACAGGATAGCCGCTCTCTGACGGCTGTATTTCATCATCATATGTGTCTTCCTTTCAACTTTAACAGTAATGATTATCATTATTATATTCAGTAAATTATGTTTTGTCAACAGGTATAATCAAAAAGAAAAGACTTTTTTATAAAAAAACAATTAAGAAGCAATATCTGCGTTCACTATACAGGGAATAGTGTGGTATGATAGATATAACAACAGATTACAGAAAGGCATGATTTTTTATGAAATTAAAAACGAAAATGACGTTGCTTTTTCTGACTATCATTTTTGTTCCCCTGCTGTTCTTTGCCGCAGCATTTCTGGGAATAGGATATCACGAAAATGTGAATGTTATTCATGAGCTGACTAAGGAAGACGTAATGATTGGAGCCATGATCAGCAAGCGGTTCATGGGTTATCTGGTACTTGCCATGGCGGTGATTCTGATTCTGACCAGTGCATTGATCACAGCCTGGGTAAATCAGGATATCTATAAGCCAATCAAAGAGTTAAGTATTGCCATGCGTAAGATTGCAGAGGGGGATTTTGATTACAGACTTCCTGACAAGCAGGAGGGTGAAATAGGACACCTCCATGACAATTATGAACAGATGAGGCTGCAGCTTAAAGAAAATGCAGAAGAGAAGATGCAGAATGAGAAGAAGAGCAAGGAGCTTGTAAGCAACATTTCCCATGATCTGAAGACGCCAATTACTTCTATAAAAGGCTATGTAGAAGGAATTATGGATGGTGTTGCAGATACACCGGAGAAAATGGATAAGTATATCAAGACCATATATAACAAGGCAAATGATATGGACAGGCTTATCAATGAGCTGACTACTTATTCAGGTATCGACTCCAATAAGATACCATATCATTTCCACGTATTGAACATAGCAGATTATTTCCAGGATTGCGTGGAGGAAGTCGGGCTTGACCTGGAACAGAAGGATATCCAGCTGAATTATACCAACCTGGCACCGGCAGATACCTGCATTGTGGCAGATCCTGAACAGCTCAAGAAGGTCATCAATAATATTATCAGCAACAGTGTGAAGTATATGGGACATGATAAGGGTATTATTGATATCAGAATTCTGGATGAAGGTGAATCCGTACGGATAGAGATAGAGGATAATGGAAAAGGAATCGCGGCAAAAGACATTGGTAATATCTTTGAGCGTTTCTACAGAACAGATTCTTCCAGAAATTCATTGCAGGGCGGCAGTGGTATCGGTCTTAGCATTGTAAAGAAGATCATAGAGGATCATGGTGGTTATGTATGGGCGACCAGCAAAGAAGGCGAAGGAACCTGTATGCATTTTGTAATCCGTAAATATACAGATAAGAAAGAAAATAATGATGAAGTGATCGTATAGATTGGAAAGGATGAAAGAATATGAGTAAGATATTGATCGTAGAAGATGAAGAGGCAATTGCAGATCTTGAGAAAGATTATCTGGAATTAAATGACTTTGAAGTAAAGATTGAAAACAGCGGTGATACAGGTCTTGCAACTGCACTGGCAGAAGATTTTGACCTGATTATCCTGGATCTGATGCTGCCTGGCATTGATGGATTTGAGATCTGCAAGAGAATCCGTGAAGAGAAGGATGTTCCTATTCTTATGGTATCTGCCAAGAAGGATGATATTGACAAGATCAGAGGTCTTGGACTGGGAGCAGATGATTACCTGACCAAGCCTTTCAGCCCAAGTGAACTGGTAGCCCGTGTAAAAGCACATATGGCACGTTACAATCGTCTGGTAGGCACACATACGAAGGAAAATGACATTGTAGAGATCAGAGGTATCAGAATTGATAAAACAGCCAGAAGAGTATTCGTAAATGGCGTGGAGAAGACATTCACTACCAAGGAATTTGACCTTCTTACTTTCCTGGCAGAGAATCCCAACCATGTATTTACCAAGGAAGAGCTGTTCCGTGAAATCTGGGATATGGATTCTATTGGAGATATTGCGACAGTTACTGTACACATTAAGAAAATCAGGGAGAAAATCGAGACAGATACTTCTAAGCCACAATATATCGAGACAATCTGGGGCGTAGGATACAGGTTCAAATTGTAATGATGAAATCAATAATTATATATGAAGATAAAGAGATTCTAGTTATCCATAAGCCTGCAGGAATCGCAACACAGACAGCAAAGCTTGGACAGGCAGATGTTGTAAGTGAATTGAAGAATTATTTGAAACAAAAGGGAGAGAATACTTATTTAGCAGTAGTCCACAGACTGGATCAGCCTGTGGAAGGACTGCTGGTATTTGCCAAAACACAAAATGCTGCTAAGAAGCTGTCTGCGGATCTGCAAAATGGCAGATTGAAGAAATATTATCATGCATTAGTGCCTTTGCAGCCTGCACTGGATAGAAAGGAAGGTCATTTGACAGATTATCTGTGTAAAGATGGCAGAACCAATTTATCGAGGGTAGTCAGCCGGGATAATGCAGGGGGTAAGAAGGCGCAGCTGGAATGGAAGCTGTGTGGACAATACAGTCAGGGTGAGAATAACTATGCTTTGGCAGAGATTGAACTGTTCACAGGCAGACATCACCAGATCCGGGTACAGATGTCTCATGCGGGAATGCCTCTGCTTGGAGATAATAAGTACGGGAATGAGGAATCTGAGAAGCTGTCACAGGCACTTGGAATACGCCATACAGCACTGCTTGCCAGCCGGTTAAGTTTAAGTCATCCGGTATCAGGAAAGAAGCTGGAATATACGTTGCCTTTTCCCGATGAATGGCAGATACACAATTAGAGATACAATATATAATGTATGAAAAATACGAATAAAAACTGAACATTGCTGAAAATAAAGAACACACTTATAGAGTTGACACAATATTCTGGAGCGGTATATAATGTAAGAACAGGAAACACTCATTTTAAGGGGGAGTAACTCAAAGGAGGCCATTAAATTGAGTATGGATGGTATGCAAAACTGGACAAATTATCTGGAAGTTATGCGAAATCGTCTGTTAATCGTGAACGATGCCGACAGTCTGATTGCGATATTAGCTGATGTAAAAAATATACCAATCGCGTTGTCTACCATAGAAGACGTAACAGACGGAACAGGACTGAATATGTCAATATCCGTAATATGTTCAGAGGTAAAAGTCATTGGCAGAGTCATGTGCCTTGTAAGTGATGATATGTTCACTACAGTACAATTGAATCTGGATACAGTGAAGACTGTGAATTCCAAGATTTCAGTTGACGGCAAAGGCGTTGTCATGAAATTAACTTTAAAAAACGGAGCAGAATTTCTGCTGATGTTCCACACGGATTTGGTGGAGGACGAGGAACCGTTATAAAGTGAAAAGGCATGGAGGCTGTAACGAAGGAGAAAATTTCCGGGTTACAGTCTCTTTTTTTATCAAATTTATGTTTTTTTATCCGGAAAGTTGTATAATGAAAACAGCGATTTTGCGTATTGGTCTGAATAGTTACAATGTATGTCAGGAGAGGGGGCTGGAAGTATGGAATATACCAGACAGAGTGATCTGAAAGTTACATGTATTGCAACTGTGGATGATATGGATTTCTTTGGAATTACAGTGGATGACATTCTGGACAGAACTGAGGCTGGACTTCATTTCCTGAAGAAAGTCAAGGAATTGTGTGGAACGACCCAGAAAGTAACCTGGACGAACATAGCGTACACGTTACAGATTGCCATGCTTCCACACGGAAGTCTGTCACTTGGATTCAGCGAGGAGATTCCTGATTATATTGAGAATCTGAAACATTCCATGATTATGGCAGATGAACAGACAATGGCTCCTTTAAAAGATTTCATTGAGACTTTGGAGAAGTCAGATGAAGATACAGCACGTAAACTGGTGGCGCGTTTTGAGAAGGACGCGCGGAAAGGGTAAGCACAGATGAAGACAAATATTAAGAAGATATATACCTGTTTCCCAGGTGGTAAGCACAAGGTTCTTACCATGAGCTATGATGATGGCAAACATGAGGACAGAAGACTGGTTGCACTTTTTAACCAATATGGGATTAAGGGAACTTTTAATGTAAACAGTGGTCTGGAAGGGGATCCGGTAAGAATCCCGCAGGCTGAGTACAGGGAACTGTATAAAGGACATGAGGTTGCCTGCCATACAGTATCACATCCGACAATTGGCAGATGTCCATTGGAACTTGTTGCACAGGAAGTAATTGAAGACAGGAAGAAACTGGAATCTATTATGGGCTATCCGGTTCGCGGACTGGCATATCCTAATGGCTCAGAATCTCCTGAAATCCGCGCCATGCTACCGGCATTAGGGATTCGCTATGGCAGAGTGGTAGGCAATACGGATGGATTTGCCATGCCAGAGGATTTCCTGCAGTGGAAAGCTACCTGTCATCATAATCATAACCTGTTGGAGCTTGGTCAGCAATTCGTAGACCTGCATAAGAAACAGTATCTGTATATGATGTATGTCTGGGGGCACAGCTATGAGTTCACCAATAATAATAACTGGGAAGTTATGGAAGATTTCTGTAAGCTGGTTGGCGGTAAGGATGATATATGGTATGCTACCAATATACAGATTGTAGATTATATGGATGTGGTAAAAGCAGCACAGTATGCGGCAGATGGTTCTTTTGTATACAATCCATGTGCACAGAGCCTGTGGTTATGTGTGGATGATGAGAAGTTCGTAGAAGTAAAGGGTGGACAACAGGTCCAGTTGTAGATGCTATTTTAGTGTAATGGAGGGTACAAAATGCAGAAATTAGTAAGTAGAATGGTTCGGCTATTCATGGTATTTGCAGCAGCGTGCTGCATTATGGCAGGTGCTGGTGGGGCAATGAGTGTAAAGGCAGCACAGACCAGTCAGGTCACTGAAGCACAGGCAGCAGATACGGAAGATACTGCACAGGATGATGGAAGCGGTGTAATGCTTCTGCTGGGCGGTATGCTTATTATAATTCTGGCTGTCGTAATTACTGTTGCAGCAACTGTTGTAGTAGCAGCACCGGCGGCAGCTGATGAAGTGTAGTATGAATGTGAATGCAGTACAGAAAGGGTCTTCTTTGAGGAGACTCTTTTTTTGTGACTGCTAGGATTGCGGAGGATGATAAAAAGGAGTATGCTAATAAAGAATGCGATGGGAGGAATGTTATGGAGAATTTAATATTCAGTTTGAATGCTACAATACCTATCTTCCTGGTAATGGTAGCAGGATATGTATTCAGGCAGATGAAAATTGTAGATGATGGTTTTGTGAAAACACTTAACTCATTTAACTATAAAATTACATTGCCGATCCTATTGATTACAGATATTGCAGAGGCGGATTTCTATGCAGTATGGGATACGACATTTGTGGTTTTCTGTTTTGGAGTGACACTGGTCTGCATATTGTTGATTACTGTGTTTGCAGTGCTCTTTATTAAGAAGAAATCTATTCTGGGTGAATTTATTCAGGCATCCTACAGAGGCAGCGCAGCAGTTCTTGGAGTAGCCTTTATGGTGAATATTTACGGTTCAAGTGCAATTGCACCGCTGATGATTCTGGCGACTGTACCTTTGTATAATGTTGCTGCAGTCATGATACTGTCGTTTACTGCGCCGGGAAGTACAGGGCTGGATAAAGCAGGATTAAAGAAATCCTTAAAAGGAATTGCGACCAATCCGATTATTCTGGGAATTTTAATTGGTATGATCATATCTGTGGCAAGGATACCGATTCCTTTTATCATTGATAAGACATTACATAATTTCTCAGTTCTGGCAACACCTCTGGCACTGATTGGTCTGGGAGCAGGTTTTGAAGGACGTAAGGCACTTGCAGAGATCAAGCCGACTATTATCAGTTCTTTGATTAAACTGTTTGTGATGCCGGCAATTTTCCTGCCTGCGGCAGCGGCGTTGGGATTTCGAAATGAGAAAATGGTAGCAATTCTGATTATGCTGGGAGCGCCGACTACAGTAAGCTGCTATATCATGTCCAAGAATATGGGGCATGAGGGCGTATTGTCGTCCAGCTGTGTCGTTTCTACTACCTTTTTGAGTTCAATTTTTATTACATTATGGCTGTTTATTTTAAAGAATTTTAATCTGATTTAACATACAAAACGCCGGATTCCATATCATATGTGAACCCGGCGTTTGTTATATGATAGCATTCTATGCTTTCAGTACTTCATCAATATTGGCAACGATATTTTGCAGATTCTGTGTAATATCAGCATCTATCTGATATTGCAGCAGTTCATTTAAGATGGATCTTGCCTTATCGGGATCATAGGTCTCCAGTGCATCGAATGCTTCGTGGAGCTGTTCTCCCCATTTTTTAAAGGTGATCTGATTGCCCTGTCCATCTGTAGCATGGTCTTTTAGACCAAGAGACTGGATATAATCTGTAAACACATCACAGGCTTCATCCCATTCAAAGGATAGCTTCTCCCAGTTGTTCTGTATGACTTCAAGATTGCCCGCATAGGCTTCTATCTCATGGAAAAAGGCAGTGTCTGTGAGATTACGAAGTCCCAGTGCATTGGATTTAACACGCAGCGCATGAACTTTGGCACCGTATTGCAGCAGGGTATCAGAATCCATTAGAGTGAATAATTCGTCTTCCTTGCGGTGGCTTTCCCCGACAAAGGTCAAAAGGAAATCATTGTATTTATCTACATTGCCATCCATATTCTGTAATGCCGTGTCTACATCAACGCCATTTTTGGCAAGATAGCGCATTTTAATGCGACAGTCTGTAATATATGTATCAGGAAGCTCTTCCAGATGGTCAAGTGTCTGTTTTGCCTGATAAGCCAGCATGGATAATTTTTGTTTCTTCATTAATAATTCTGTTCGCTTGGTGATATTCATGAACAGAGGATAAGCTGCACAGTAAATCAGAAGCTCAGATATCAGATACACTAGAGCCTTGCCGATGGAAGCAGCAGTAAAATCTCCTGACACAATAGACAGGGCAGAGAGATTCATGTCTTTGGAGCCAAGATATATCGAGGCATAGAAGGACAGAATCATTCCTGCCAATCCACCCCAGAAAATATGGGAGGTAATGCGTTTGGAATAATACTGGCAGGCGATCAGTGTCGGAAGCAGCCAGATAATAGATGCATAGTGTGACAGTGTGGAAGACAACAAAAAAACAGCTGTCAGGTTACATCCAAGTATCAGTCCGGTCAGCAGATTAATGCCTTTTGAGCCCACAAGAAGAATATCTGACAGATGCATCAGATGATTAACAACGGCAGGCAGAAGTAAGATAAAAATACTGACAGGCGCTATGATCTGAAAAGCCAGCGCCGGGACAGATATGATGTGAAACAGAGTAAATATCCAGGCGATGCCGATGACCATTGCGGTAAAACAGGACCAACGGATTGCGGAAGTATTGGATATCTGTCTGTTCTCAAGAAAAATATGATTGTAATTGTATTGCATAATTACGTATCCCTCCGGTAGAAAATAAACAAAAGTTTCTCCTTCGTGATACTCCCCCTGAAATAAGCGAAAATCCGCTTATGCATTTATAGTATAACATAGAAAAAAAGTGCGGAAAAGTCAAAAGGTGTGTTCTTCTTTTGACTTTTTTTCGCACTTTACCATAACCATTTAGATATGTAAATGGGCTTTGAATCTGGATACAAAACGGAATGAGAAATAGACAATGGCAGTGTCAATAGGCAGCATAATTGCATTCTTGATAATTCTGGCAGGCAGAAGAACCATAAAGCCCTTTCCATAAAGCATAGAGATCCACAGAGTATTCAGACCGCAGTTGATTACGAGCTTTACAATGAATTCTGCGACAAGAACCCGCCAGATGCTGATGGGCTTCTTATAAAGAATGGAACCATATATAATGCCGGAGAGCATGGCATCAAAGGTAAAGCCAAAGAAGAATGGACCGGTAGGCTTGATGATGTATTTCAATACGTCCAGCGCTCCACCGAAGATACAGCCGGTAATAGGTCCAAATAGGAATTCTACGATACGGTTTGGCAGACCGGAGAAACCGATCCGGATATAGGGACCGACTTCAATAGATGTGGTATAGCTGAGTACGACTGCCAGTGCAGCCATAAAAGCACAGATAACCATGTTTTTGGTTACTTTCAGTTCCATAATGGAATCTGCATAGAGTTTTCTGATTTTTTGCATAAAAAAACCTCCTGTATGCAGTTGTCCTGTAAACTACATAAGGAAGATAAACGTTCGTCAATCCAGTATGTAGCAGCGGGATGCGAACCTTATACCGCAAGCGAAACCTTTCGGATGCTTTTCGTCCATATGACAACTCCCTGTTCATACGGCACTTAACGCATAATGTTCTACTCTGCAAAATTGTAAGCCACATATGTGGCGCCTATAGTTACCAATAAGGTATTCCCTTATAGTTGCACAGTATACTATCTGTATCTTTCTTTGTAAAGACAAAATATAATAAATATTAATATTTGTATAATAACATGCAAAAAATATACAGACACATTTGAAAATATGGCAAAATCAGCAAAGTGCATCTTGCATACAGGAAATAAATGTGGTAGCATATAGAAAGTATGTTCGATAATGGAGAGAAATTATGTTTGAAAATAATGAATGGAATATGATGTCTGTAATTCTTGCAGATATGGAACAGGATAAATGGATCTGGATCATTGGTATATTGGCTGTGCTGGTACTGGCAGCTGCCGCAGGGGTAGTATTGTGCAGGCGTTTCAGGAAACGTTACGCAGATGATGAGCTGGATGAGATGGAAGGACTTGACTTTGAATATTACTGCGCAGAACTTTTGCGCAACAGAGGATTTATAGAGGTTGAGGTCACAAAGAGCAGTGGAGATTATGGAATTGATATTCTTGCGGAGAAAGAGGGCGTGACCTATGCCATTCAATGTAAGCGGTATAATGGACCTGTAGGAGTAAAGGCTGTTCAGGAAGCGTATGCCGGCAGGGATTTCTATGACCGCATGGTGGGCTGTGTCCTGACGAATCAGTATTTTACCCAGCCCGCAGTAGATGCAGCACAGAAGCTCAAGATATTGCTGTGGGACAGAGATTATCTGGAAGAAATGATAGAGGAAGGATGTTAAGCTATGGATGAAGAAAGCGTATTATTTCAAAAGAGACTGGAAGAGCTTGCCCACAAATCCTATACCAACAGCCAGTATCTGTTTACAGGATTTTTGTCTTTGGCAGAGCAGGATGTTTACCATAGAATAGAGCGGGAATTGTCCTACGTTCCTGTTACCATGTATGGAGGTACGGCAGACTGCGAGCGCATCATGCTCCGTTTCGGAAGTGAAGAGCTGTGTGGATGGGATGAGCCTTTTCCCATTGCCTGCGTAGAGATAGCTCCTTTGCTTGAGAAGTTCGGTGAAGAGCTTTCACATAGGGATTACCTAGGCGCGTTGATGAATCTGGGTATTGAGAGAAGTACACTGGGAGATATCGTTATGATCGGCAAGCATGCCTATCTGTTCTGCACAGATAAGATGGCACCGTACATAATCGAGAATCTGAGCCAGATCAGGCATACACATGTCAAATGCCAGTATGCTGCCCAGATACCGGAGAGTGTCATTACCAAGCTGGAGAGAAGAAGCCTTGTAGTCAGTTCAGAGAGAGCAGACGGAATCATAGCCAAGCTCTATAATATGTCGAGAAGCCAGAGTGTAGAGCTGTTCCGGGGCAAGAAGATATTTGTAAACGGCAGACTCAATGAGAACAACAGTGGTACATTGAAAGCAGGAGATAAAATATCCGTGCGTGGATATGGCAAATTTATTTTTCAGGGGATTGCTTATGAGACCAAAAAGGGAAGATACTGTGTTGACGTGGATGTTTATGTATAGAGTCAGGTGTGCATAAAATTGTATATTTCAACATAAATATGGCTGCTTTCGCTCTATCTGGACAGGATATATTGCATTCATAAAATGTTGTTGCTATCATGTAAATACTCAAAATGTGTACAGGAGGATGAGGTTCTATGGAGAAGAAATCTGTATATGGAATGACAGAAGGAAGTCCGGCAAAACTTCTTTTATCTTTTACAATCCCGATGCTGATCGGCAATCTGTTCCAACAGTTTTATAATATGGTCGATTCTATTGTGGTAGGCCGTTTTGTAGGCGCAAATGCACTGGCAGCGGTAGGTGCGACAGGTTCCCTGAATTTCCTGTTTTTCTCCATGAGCTTTGGTGTATCTGCGGGCGTTGGTGTGGTACTGTCACAATATTTCGGAGCAGATAAATCAGATATGGTAGGAAGAAGCTTTGCCAATGGTATGTATCTTCTGACGCTGGTATCTGCCATTATGAGTATCGTGGGAATTGTGTCTGCAAGAGCTGTTCTTATGCTGCTTAATACACCGGAATCCATTCTGGATGATGCGGTGCTGTATATGAGAGTCTCCTGTGCAGGCATTCTTGCCATAGCAGCCTATAATGGAGTGGCTGCGGTATTGAGAGCCTTGGGTGATTCAAGAACACCGCTGTATTTCATGGTGGTGTCCTGTATCATTAATATTGCACTGGATCTGGTATTTGTAATTGTCTGCCAATGGTCTGTATTTGGCGTGGCACTGGCTACAGTCATTGCCCAGCTGGTAGCGGCGATTGGTGCTTTTATCTATGCGTTTTGTAAGATCCCTATTCTGAGGGTAAACAAGGAATGCAGAAGAGTGAAGCCGGATATTATGGAGAAGTGTTTCCGGTTGGGATTTCCTATTGCCCTGCAGAATTCCCTGATTGCCTTTTCCTGTATCTTCCTGCAAAGAGTAGTCAATGGATTTGGAGAAGATGTTGTTGCTGCCAATACGGCACTTAGCCGAATCGAACAGCTGGTCCAGCAGCCATATAACTCTCTTGGAGCAGCACTTACGACTTTTACAGGACAGAATATCGGTGCCGGTAAAGTAGACAGAGTAAAGCAGGGACACCGTGTAGGTGTCATATGCGTCATTGCGTTCAGTATACTTATGCTGATTCCCGGACAGTTCTTTGGCAAACAGATTATGGGAATCTTCGTACAGGATGCAGATGTTATAGCGATAGGGGCAAAAGGATTTGCAATTACAAGCCCATTCTACGCATTTCTGGGAATGATTTATGTATCGAGGGGAATCTTAAATGGTGCGGGTGATGCTGCGTATTCCATGATTAATGGATTTATGGAGATAACCGGCCGGGTAGGCTTTGCCAAGCCGCTTACGATGATACCGGCAATTGGTATGTGGGGCGTGTTCCTTACGACAGGATTGACATGGACACTGGTCAGCCTTGTAAGTATGCATCGGTATGCGAGCGGCAAATGGAGAAATAAAGCGATTATATAAAAAATGTGCACCTGGTAATTAAATCAGGTGCACATTTTTTTAGGTTTAAATTATACTAATTTCTGACCACATTCAATACAGAACTTGCCGCCATTTGTAGGAGTGCCACAGTTAGGGCAGAACTTGGGAACGGTACCTGCCTGAGGCTGACCACCTGCAGGAGCAGCTGTATTGGCATTGGCTGTCTGATTCTGCTGTGCAGCCATATTATTGATCATCTGCTGTCCCATCATCATGCCCATCTGCATGCTTGCCATATTCATGGCTGCATTACCGCCGCTGTTACCCTTGGAAAGGGCATCTGTCATGGCGAACTGCTGGTAACGGTTCATATCACCTACCATAGCCTGGGAGGCTGCCTTTGCCTGCATAGCCTGAACTTCCTGTGGATAAGAGAAATTAGAGCAGTTGAAAGCAGTTACCTTCAGACCAATCTTGGATAATTCTGCATCCAGATCTGTCTGGATACCCTTGCTGATCTCCTGTGAGTTTACTTGCAGATTGAACATATCCTTGCCTTCACGGCTGATCCATTTCATCAGAAGAGGATCCAGGATGGAAATAACATAATCACGGATATCATTAATGGTATAAATCTGTTTAATACCTGCAAGAGAGTCAATTAAGTGCAGGTAATCATCTACCTTTACATCAAAGGTACCAAAAGCCCTGATTGGCATTCCGCCGGGAAGTCCCGGTGCAGGAAGGCTGATTGCATTTTTTGTGCCCCATTTGATATTAAAGATTTTGGTATTTACGAAGAGGACTTCTGCACGAAGCCCACTGTTGAAGCCAAATTTGAAGCCTTTTAAAGTAGACAGGAAAGGGATGATCTGGGACTCGATCTCATAACTTCCCTCATCCTTGAAGATTCCTTCCAGCCTGCCATTATATAAGAAGATAGCATCTTGTCCCTGATGGACAATAAGACGGCTGTCTTTCTTGATCTCTCTGTTTGCCCATTTCCAGAAGATCACATCATCGCGATATTCTGTCCATTCAATTACATTTGCAAATTGGTTTCCAAATAATCCCATAAATTAACATTCCTTTCTGATAAATAATATGTAGATTCGAATTCCGGTGTAGTCTGTTCATATTCTGTAGTACGTCCATAGCTGCTGTCATCACTGCCGCCTCCAAGGAATATGGCAGCAAGTACAAGAAGTATGGCTATTATGATAGCTGCGATCTTAACAGGACTCTTAGGATATGCGCCGTGGATATTACCGGTCTGTCCATTGATAGCGACCTGATACAGCTTTCCTTCATAATAATAGGAGGTTGAGTATACAGGAACCAGTATATGCTTATAAGATTCATTACGATAACGTGAATGAAGCCGGACATCCTTAACACTGTCGTATCGGGAAAGGACATCATCACTTGCCAGGCTGCGAAGACGCTGTTCCATATCGTCTCTGGCTGAATTGCTGGCTTTTTCAAGGTCTACATTATAACATTGTGACATGCAGCCTGATAAATATTCAGGAGCATAGGAGACCAGCCTGCCCATATCATATGGTTCAATCTGACTCAGGAAAGCGGCATTTTCAGTGTTTACTGCTTTTTCCAGAATATCATCAAAATGTTCCTGCACATGTCCATGTGTGTGATACCAGTCGGTATGGGTCCTGGTCTGTACGTTGCCTTCTTTATCCTTATACTGCTCTGTCCTGGTTCTTCCCCCCATTGCTGTATAATCTGCATCTGCATCTGCATCAAAGGTCCAGTAAGGAAGATAGAGGCTCTGGAAAGGATTGCCCTGATACAGGGTCTTTAATTTGCCGGGAGCCAGCCATCTGCGTTTCACCCATTTATGAAAGGTTTCCTTTGCAGCGTTCATGTCCAGATTAAAAGGAATGATGCCATCGGGTATGATAGCATCCAGCTGCTTCTGTGCCAGTACATAGGAGGAACCACAGTAAGGACATACGGAAGTCGTATCATCCTTGCCAATCTCTAAAGTAGCGCCACAGCCGGTACATTCCATCGTAGTGGAGGTCTTCTCGGAAGGACGCAGGATCCGTTTGGCATCTATCGTCAATTTGTGTTCTATGATCTTACTTGTATCATTGAGAATAGGAACACAATTGCCGCAGTTGGGACATTTCATCTGTTTGGTTTCTACATCATATTCCATAATACCGTTACAGGATTCGCAGCGGTATACGGAAGATTCTTTATTATCCATAGTTTCCCCTTTCTGTGTATTTATCATATACTCTCTCGTAGATAATAACATTATATTCTTTTACGTTTTTTTTGTCTATAAAATATGGATTCTGTTTCCACAGAATCTGAAGAAATAACAAAGACTAAGCAATATTTGATAAGACTGAGTGTTATTTTGGGAGTATAGTGAAAGAGGCAGGAGAACATTAGGTTATGGAAAACTAAAATATTTTACAAATGAGTAAACAATCATTGCGTCCTTGTCCTGTTATTGTTATAATCAGGCTATAGTAGGTTACAGGTCGTATCAACGGCAGAAGAGAGGTAAATATGGGATTGGATGTAAAGGTTACAAAGGATAAAATTGCAGCTGGTAAAACAGCACTTGGTATTGAGTTTGGTTCTACCAGAATTAAGGCAGTACTTACAGATGAAGACAATCAGGTGATTGCTATCGGTAATTATGACTGGGAGAATCAGCTGGATGGGCATATCTGGACATACAGCCTGGATGCAATCTGGGCAGGATTACAGGGTTGCTATGCAGATCTGACTGCCCGTGTAAAGGCAGAATATAATACAGACGTAGAGACGATAGGAGCAATTGGCTTCAGCGGTATGATGCATGGCTATATGGCATTTGATGCCCAGGGAGAATTGCTGGTTCCTTTCAGAACCTGGAGAAATACCATCACACAGGAAGCCAGTGGAAAGCTGACAGAGTTGTTTGGCTATCATATTCCACAAAGATGGAGCATTGCCCATCTGTATCAGGCAATCCTGAATGAAGAAGAGCATGTAAAGGATGTTGCTTTCTTTACCACACTGGCAGGATATATTCACTGGAAGCTCAGCGGAGAGAAGGTTCTGGGTGTAGGAGAGGCATCCGGTATGTTCCCGATTGATATTGCAACAAAGCAGTTCAACACCAGAATGATCGCTCAGTTCGATGAGCTGGTAGCAGATAAGAATTATGGCTGGAAGCTGGCTGACATTCTTCCCGGCGTACTGGTTGCAGGAGAGCAGGCAGGTACTTTGACAGAGCAGGGTGCAGCACTCTTGGATGTATCCGGCAAGTTAAAGGGCGGTATTCCAATGTGTCCGCCTGAAGGAGATGCAGGAACAGGTATGACTGCTACCAATAGTGTAAAGCAGCGTACTGGTAATATTTCTGCGGGTACTTCTGTATTTGCCATGGCAGTATTGGAGAAGGATCTGTCCAAGGCATATGACGAGCTTGATCTGGTTACAACTCCGGAAGGAAGTCTGGTGGCTATGGTTCACTGCAATAACTGTACTTCTGATCTCAATGCATGGGTAAATCTGTTTAAGGAATTCTACGAAGCAATGGGTCAGAAAGCAGATATGAACGAGCTTTATGGTACTTTGTACAGAAAGGCACTGGAAGGGGATGCTGACTGTGGTGGCTTACTTTCCTATGGCTATTTCTCAGGAGAGCATGTGACAGGATTTGAAGAAGGCAGACCATTGTTTGTGCGTAAGCCGGATTCTGCATTCAATCTTGCCAATTTCATGAGAGTACACTTATTTACAGCACTGGGTGCTATCAAGATTGGCATGGATATTCTGGCAAAACAGGAAAATGTGAAACTGGATGAACTGTTAGGACACGGAGGATTATTTAAAACTCCGGGAGTAGGACAGAGAGTGGTCGCAGCAGCAGTCGATACACCGGTATCCGTTATGGAGACAGCAGGAGAAGGCGGTGCATGGGGCATTGCCGTACTTGCTAACTATATGAAGAACAAAGAGCAGGGTGAGACTCTGGGACAGTATCTGGATAACAAGGTATTTGCAGGCCAGGCATCTACCCGTATTGAGCCTGATGCGAAGGATGTAGAAGGTTTTGAGACTTTCATTGAACGTTATAAAGCAGGTCTTGCAATTGAGCGTGCCGCAGTAGATAACTTATAAGATGGAAAGGAAGCAAAGCAATGTTAGAGGAATTAAAACAGAAAGTATATGAAGCCAATATGGATCTGCCCCATTATGGACTGGTAACATTTACATGGGGTAATGTCAGTGCGATTGACAGAGAGAAGGGACTGTTTGTAATCAAGCCCAGTGGTGTAGATTATAATCTGTTAAAGCCGGAAGATATGGTTGTCATGGATCTCAACGGCAATAAGGTAGAAGGCAGATATAATCCTTCTTCTGATACACCTACCCATCTGGAATTGTACAAGGCTTTTCCTGAAATCGGAGGTATCGTACATACCCATTCAACATATGCGACGAGCTGGGCGCAGGCTGGAAGGGCGATTCCCTGCTATGGAACGACCCATGCAGACTATATGTATGGTGAGATTCCCTGTGCAAGAGTGCTGACACAGGAAGAAATAGATGCAGGGTATGAGAAGAATACAGGTACAGTGATCATTGAGACCTTCGAGGGGAAAGACCCGATGGCAGTACCGGCTGTCCTTTGCAAGAATCACGGACCTTTTGCCTGGGGCAAGGATGCAAAGGAAGCAGTACATAACGCAGTCGTTCTGGAAGAGGTAGCCAAAATGGCATTATTCACAGAACAGTTAAAGCCGGATGTAGAACCTGCACCACAGAGGATTCAGGACAAGCATTATTACAGAAAACATGGTGCCAATGCCTATTATGGTAATAAAGTAGAGTAGAAGCACAAAGACTGTAACTATTCAGAACCCCATGCGCAAAATCGCTGTTTCGCAGCTTTTCTTTTGCTTATGTGGTTACTTCGCCATATAAATTGAGTCAAATATGCTTATAAATAAGCATATTTTGATTCAATTTGCATGGCTCTGAATAGTTACAAAAAATTTACATTTACGATTATATGGATATGTGTTACCATTAATTAAGTAAAACGCAGCTATGGATGGTAAATATAGCTGCACACAAATGTTATGATGGAGGAAAGAACATGACAAATTTAGAGCTTCAGAAAATGGCAAATGAAGTTCGTAAGGGTATCATTACCGGTGTTCATGCAGCAAAGGCTGGTCATCCGGGCGGTTCCTTATCCGCAGCAGATATCTTTACCTATCTTTACTTTGAGGAAATGAATATTGACCCAAAGAATCCGAAGAAGGCTGACAGAGACCGCTTCGTATTATCCAAGGGACATACAGCACCGGGTTTATATGCAGCACTGGCTAACCGTGGTTATTTCCCGGTTGAAGATCTTGTTACTTTGAGAAAGTTAGGTTCTTACTTACAGGGACATCCCTGCATGCAGTCCGTTCCGGGCGTTGATATGTCTTCCGGTTCACTTGGGCAGGGCATTTCAGTAGCATGTGGTATGGCACTGGGAGCTAAAATGAGCGGTGATTCTTTCCGTGTATATACACTGCTTGGTGATGGTGAGATTGAAGAAGGCCAGGTGTGGGAAGCAGCAATGTTTGCCGGCCATAGAAAGCTTGACAATCTCTGTGTTATCGTAGATAACAATGGTCTTCAGATTGATGGTAAGATTGAGGATGTATGTTCTCCTTATCCTATTGATAAGAAGTTTGAAGCATTTAATTTCCATGTGATTAATCTGGCAGATGCACATGATTTTGATCAGATCAGAGCAGCTTTCAAGGAAGCAAAAGAGACTAAGGGCATGCCTACAGCAATTATTGCACATTCCATAAAGGGTAAGGGCGTATCCTTCATGGAAGGCAATGCAGACTGGCATGGTAAGGCTCCTAATGATGAAGAGTTCGCTATTGCAATGGCAGATTTAGAGAAAGTAGGTGAAGCATTATGTCAGAAGTAAAGAAGATTGCTACTCGTGAGAGTTATGGTAATGCTTTGATAGAGATTGGTAAGGAAAATCCAAACCTTGTAGTTCTGGATGCTGACCTTGCAGCAGCAACTAAGACCGGTATGTTCAAGAAGGTATTCCCTGAAAGACATATTGACTGTGGTATTGCAGAGAGTAATATGGCTGGCGTGGCAGCAGGACTTTCCTTAACAGGTAAGATTCCTTTTATGAGCTCCTTTGCCATGTTTGCAGCAGGACGTGCTTTTGAGCAGGTTCGCAACTCTATCGGATATCCTCATCTGAATGTTAAGATTGGTGCTACACATGCAGGTATTACTGTAGGTGAAGACGGAGCTACACATCAGTGTAATGAAGATATCGCATTAATGAGAACCATTCCCGGCATGGTAGTTATGTGCCCGGCAGATGATGTAGAAGCCAAGGCAGCAGTCCGTGCCGCTGTAGAATATGATGGACCTGTATATATCCGTTTTGGACGTGCAGCAGTTCCTGTTATCAATGACACACCTGACTATAAGTTTGAGATTGGTAAGGGAACTGTAGTCAGAGAAGGTACAGATGTTACAATCGTAGCAACAGGTATCTGTGTAGATTCTGCACTGGGTGCAGCAGAGAAGCTGGCAGCAGAAGGTATCAGCGCAGAAGTTATCAATATCTGTACAATCAAGCCTCTGGATGAAGATATCATTATCAAGAGCGCAAAGAAGACAGGTAAAGTCGTAACTGCTGAAGAGCATTCTGTAATTGGTGGATTAGGCAGCGCAGTATGTGATGCATTGTGCAAATCCTATCCAACACCGGTATATAAGATTGGTATGCAGGACTGCTTCGGTGAGTCCGGCTCTGCCGCTGCGCTGGTTCAGAAGTACAAGCTGGATGCACAGGGCGTATATGAGCAGGTTAAGGAATTCGTAAATAAATAAGATATAAATACAGAATTATGAACAGGGCTTTCTGCCAAGTGGCGGGAAGCCTTGTTTATTATAGTGTCTATAAGAGATATATAATTGGGAGATGAAGAAACACATATGAGAAAGTGGATAAGTTCATTGTTTGGAATCATCATTTATCTTGCAATGGTAAATTTAGTATTTCTATATACGGATGTAAACTGGAATGTTGGACTAAAGATAGTTTTCACAGTGATAACTATTGTAGTTTTTATGATATATCAGATCAGACCCTACAGGAAAAAGACAGCAGGAACCAGATTAAATATCTTAATGGGCGGTAATGTGCTGATGTTGGCGACCTGTATCGGTATCCTGATCCAAAGTGTGTATCTGATAAAGAGGTTTACACAGTCTGGTTTTCAAAGTGCAGAACTGATCGCAGTGTGTGTCTGTGAGATCATTCTGACCATAGGGATTGGTTTCCTTATGGCTGCAAACGGTTTTATCCGTATTATGATGACTGCCAGACAATTAAAGCTGGTGTGGCGTATTTTATGGATCATGTGCTGGTGGATTCCACCTGTGAATCTGTTTATTACGATGTATGTATGTAAAAGCGCAGACCTGGAATATAAAATAGAAATAGCTAAAAAGGAACTGGATGAGGTACGGGCAGAAAGTGAGATATGCAATACCAGATATCCTGTTCTGCTTGTGCATGGTGTCTTTTTCAGAGACTGGCAATATTTTAATTATTGGGGCAGAATACCGGCTGAACTGCAGAAAAATGGTTGCAGGATCTATTATGGAAAACATCAGTCTGCAGCACCGGTAAGCAAAAGTGCACAGGAGATCAAGGAGCAGATTCAAAAGATAGTAGAAGAAACAGGATGCGAAAAAGTCAATATCATAGCTCATTCCAAGGGAGGACTTGACGCAAGATATGCAATAGACTGTCTGGATGCAGCACCCATGGTGGCTTCACTGACTACGATCAATACACCACATAAAGGGTGTTTATGGGTAGACCAGCTTCTGGAAAAAATACCCAAGGGACTGATCGATATCGTTGCATTAAAATATAATGCAATATTTCTGCGATTAGGAGATAAAAATCCTGATTTTACTGCCGCAGTTATGGATCTGACAGCAGATCATTGCTGTAAACGCAATCAGGAGATGACAGATTCAGAAGATGTTCTTAAACAGAGTGTTATGTCTCTGATGTCAAAGGCACGTAGTGCTTCTTTTCCGTTAAATATAGGATTTTGTCTGGTAAAATCAGCAGAAGGTGCTAATGATGGTCTGGTATCTGAGGAATCGGCTAAATGGGGAAATTATCTGGGGACACTGACTTGTTCAGGCTGCCGGGGAATTTCCCATGGTGATATGATCGATCTTTTTCGTGAAAATATATCAGGATTTGACGTCAGGGAATATTATGTGAAACTGGTCCAGGGATTAAAAGAGCAGGGGTTGTAAGCTTGGGATTGCACTCATGCATAGGGTCCTGTAGAATATATTTATAGGAATGGGAGATAGTAAAAGGGAAAGGTTTGGTTACAGAATATGGTAAAAAATATGGAATTAACTTCTAATGACGGGGTGCATAAACTCCACGTAGTGATATGGCAGCCGGAAGAAAATATTCGGGCAGTGATGCAGATTTCGCATGGAATGATAGAATTTATTGAAAGATATGATGGATTTGCCCGGTATTTGAATGAGCAGGGAATCGTGGTAATCGGAAATGATCATTTGGGACACGGGCATACTGCCGGAAGTGACGAAGATCTGGGGTATTTCTGCCCGGATCGTAAGAGTGAAACAGTAGTAAAGGATTTGCATACCGTTACAGAATATGCCAAGAAAGAATATCCGGGGATTCCATATTTTCTGTTTGGACACAGTATGGGTTCATTTATGGCAAGACGTTATCTTATGACTTATGGTGATGAGCTGACAGGTGCAATATTGTGCGGAACCGGGGAACAGACCAGTGCTACCCTGTTTGCCGGTAAGACGGTAGCAGGAATCCTAGGTGCATTTAAGGGTCAGAGATATCGTTCAGAGTTCATCAGGAAGACTTCCTTTAAAGGATATAATGACAGATTTGAAAAGCGTACAGAGAATGACTGGCTGACAAAGGATCAATCTATTGTAGACTGGTATAATGGTCACAAGTTCTGTACTTTCGGCTTTACCATTAATGGATATAAGACTCTGTTTGAAGTACTCACATATATCCAGAAACAGGAAAATTATAATAAGATTCCTAAGAATCTACCGGTATATATGATTGCCGGAGAAAATGACCCTGTAGGCAATTATGGAGAAGGCGTAAAGCATATCTATCAGCAGTATAAGGACAGCGGCATAAAAGATATTTCAATCAAGCTCTATCCAAATGACAGACATGAAATCTTAAATGAGCTGGATAAAGAGACTGTATACGCAGATGTAGCAGACTGGATTGCAGGACATATGTAGAAATATATGTTTTGCGGATGTGCGATTGTATGATTAGAGGATGAATATGGAAAAGCATCAGACAGAATTTAAAGAAGCAATTGAAAATACACCTATCATTCCTGCCATAAAGGATGCAGAAAGCCTGGAACAGTGCTTAAAAAGTGACGCTTGTGTCATTTTTGTATTATTTGGTGATATTTGTAATATTGCAGAGATTGTGGAACGAATCAAAGCAGAGGGAAAGCTGGCGATGGTGCATATGGATTTGATTGCGGGGCTTGGAAGCAAAGAGGTCAGTGTTGATTATATTAAGGAAAGAACGAAAGCGGATGGCATCATTACGACCAAACCCATGCTGGCAAAACATGCCAGGGAGCTTGGACTTGCTACGGTACTTCGCTTTTTTATCATTGATTCCATGGCACTTTCCAATCTGTCAAAGCAGACCAGAGAAGCCAGACCTGACTGTATTGAGGTGCTTCCGGGAGTCATGCCTAAGATCATACGCAAGATCACCGGTGAAAACAAAACACCGCTTATTGCAGGCGGGCTTATCTCTGATAAAGAGGATGTATGTAATGCACTGGATGCCGGGGCAGTTGCCGTCTCATCTACAAATGCGAAGATATGGTTTCTGTAAATATGGAGGATATTGGGAGAAATATATATGTATCAGGTAGTTATCGTTGATGATGAAGTAACAATATCAGAAGGAATTGCGAATCTGTTTCCATGGAAAGAAATTGGATTTGAAGCACATGCGTTCAGCGAACCGGATAAGGCATTGCAGTATATTAACCAAAACCAGGTAGACGTATTGATGAGTGATATCGAGATGCCGGAAATGAATGGATTAGAGTTGACAAAAGAAATAGCAAAAGCTGATATCAAAGTTGTAATTATATCCAGTCACCAGAATTATGAATATTTCAGGGCTGCAATTCAGCTAAATGTTGTGGATTATTTACTGAAACCTCTTAAGAGCGCAGATATTATTTCTTGCTTTGAGAAAATAAAACAGGAGCTTGACAGGAAAAATCATGTCGAGCAGGAACAGCCGAAGGGGTATTATGAGAAAATACTTGTCGAAGTAAAGTCGTATACGGAAGAACATTTTCAAGAAGCATCATTGGAGGAAGCGGCGGTGAGAGTCAATCTGAGTGCCAGCTATTTATCACGTATCTTAAAGGAGAAATGTGATTTTGGATTCGCAGAATATCTTTTGCAGATCAGGATGGAAAAGGCTGCTGCTATGCTGCAGGATCTGCAGTACAAAACTTACGATATTGCTTATTATGTAGGATATGATAATCCGAAGAGTTTTTCTCATGCTTTCAAAAATTATTATGGAGTGACACCTATGGATTACAGGAAAGGAAGTACCGCAAAATGAAAAAAAAATTTTTTTTAAAACGTTTTGCGGTATATTTTATGGCATTCTTTATACCAACTTTTCTGCTTTTTGTAATTGCAATGGTTATATTTGGAAATAATGCAGAGGAGAGAATCATCAGCCGTGAACAGAAGGTATTAGAGTCAACAGATACTAATCTGTCACTTGTAATCAACAATATTGCCATGCAGAATGATTTGTTTACAAAGAATCCATATATGGGAATTGCATTGAAAAATATATTAAAAAAATCTGATTTCATCTCATATAGTGATACGATTTATCTTCGTAGTATGAAGGCAATGCTTCGTAGTGTACAGGAAGTATATAGTTATGTATCGGATATAAATATATATCTGACAGGATACGATAGATACTATTCTTCGGAAAATGCTATACAGGATATAAGTGGAAACGAATATTGGCTGGAACAATGCAGAGGTATGCCTGAAGAAACAGAAACTCTGGTTAAAAGACATGAATATGAAGAATACAGGAATACAAAGAATGAACTTACCGTGTATCAGAGAATGCTCCTGATGGATGGGTTTGTCATTATGAATATTGACTTGCAGGCATATGAAAATATTCTGAAACAGGCAGTGGGTGACATTGGAATGACTTTATTATTTGTCAATTCACAGGATGAACTCATCATAGCATATCAGGATACCATAGGTGTAAATGACGAGATATTAGAAAATATAATGCAGAAGGTGGGAGAGTCTAAATGGGTAAACATAAATAATGAAAATTATTTAATTCAGAATCTTTATGACGAAAAATGTGAATTAGAAATAATAGCCCTAGTACCAAAGACGGAAGTTAATAAGGAATTAAGTAATATTTTTCCTGTTTATTTTCTTGTATTCTTTATTAACAGTATTATAGTGACTTTATTGGCTTATATAACGACTAAGAGAAACTTCCAACATCTTGATGAGTTTATCCAGATCTTTTCCAATGCTGAAAAAGGCATTTATGTGCTGGCAAAATCGAGTTCTCCGGCTAAAGACGAATATGACATTATCATGAAAAATATTGTGTATTTGTTCTTACAGAAGGTAAAGCTTGATAAACAGTTGGAAATCAAAAAGGAAGAAGAAAGAATTGCTGAAATTACAGCATTACAGGCACAGATTAATCCACATTTCCTGTTCAATACCCTACAAACAATACAGCTTGAAGTAAATCAGGTTGAAGGGAAAAATGGAAAAATCGCTGCAACGATAGAAGAACTGAGCGACATTTTGAAATATGCGTTAGGAAATTCTAATGAGAAAGTTTCTTTTGCAAGGGAAATTCAGTATCTGAAGAAATATGTGAATATTCAGAAGCTTCGTTTTGGAGATAAATTTATACTATACTATGAAGTAGATGAAGAGCTGATGGATTTTCAGGTTTTCAGACTTTTGCTACAGCCTATAGTGGAGAATAGTATACTTCATGGTGTACGTTATCGGGAAAAAGGTTATATAAAAGTAAAAATACATTATTCTCATACAGAACCTAAAGTAGTCATTTCAGTAATTGACTCCGGCATTGGTATGACAAAAGAGGAATTACAGATGCAAAGACAGAATATGAAAGACTATAATCCTAATCATGTAGGACTGGCAAATGTAAACTGCAGATTGAAACTGTACTATGGAGAAGAAGCTCAGCTGCATATCTATAGTAAAAAGGATATGGGAACTGTAATCAGATTCTGTTTGCCAAGAGAATCATAAAAATTGTGTGAGAATGACAAAAAATATTACCTTATATTAAAAAATTAAAAAAAAATGAGGAAAAATAAAAATGTCCCTCCCTTTTTGAAAGAAACCTAAGGAGATATAATAAATCTATCTTAAGAGGTATTTTCAGAAAGGGAGGTTTTTATGAACAAAAAACTATTAGCAATGGGGCTTAGTGTAACAATGATAGCAGGGATGCTTACTGGATGTGGAAGCTCTTCAACAGAATCTGGTGATTCTACAGCATCAACTTCTCAGACACAATCAGAAGTTACAGAACAGAATACTGCATCTGAAATATCACAGACAGCAGCTTCTGATGACGAACCAATTACTTTAAGATTTGCATGGTGGGGCGGCGATGAACGTAATGCAGCTACATTAGAAGTGATTGAGCAGTTCGAAGCGCTTCATCCTAATGTAACAATTGAGGCAGAGTATGGCGGAAATGACGGTTATCATGATAAGCTGGCTACTCAGCTGGCATCAGGAACAGCAGCAGATATTGTTCAGGTAGACCCAGAAACATTCCCTCAGTATGTTTCAACAGGAGATTACTTTGTTAATTACATGGACTACAGTAACATGGATCTGTCTACATTTGATGAGAATTATATATCTCTGGAGATTAACGGGAGATATGATGGTAAACAGTTAGGACTTCCTACAGGTATTTCCGGAGCAGGTATCCTGGTAAATCAGGATCTTGCAGATGAAATTGGTATAGATTTTACACAGGCTTATACATGGGATGATCTGTTGGAAATGGGCAGGAAAGTTCGTGAATATGATGACAGTATGTATCTGTTATGTGCAAATAAAGAATATATCGTTAATCTGATTGTATTCAATTATGGCAAGCAGTTATGCGGAAGTACTTTATTCGACAAGGAGACAGGAGAGCTTAACATTACAGAAGAACAGATGGCTGAGCTTATGCAATATGTGAAGAAATTATATGATGAAGGAGTAGTAGCACCGGCATCATATCAGGCGGCTTATGGCGGTGATAATTTACAGTCAGATGCTAACTGGATAGCAGGTAAATATGTATCTGCACTTACTTACATTTCAACAATTGATGTCATGGTAGCAGCGAATGACAGTGCAAATTATTCAATGAGTCAGTTACCTATGTTATCAGGATGCACAGAAAAAGGATGGGCTTCTAATACACCTCAGGTTATGGCAGTGACCAAGACATGTGAGCATCCGGAAATGGCAGTAGAATTCATGAATTATTTCTTTAACAATGAGACAGCACTTGCAACATTAGGTGCCACAAGATCTGTTCCACCTACAGAGAATGCAAGAAAGATCTGCTCTGAAAATGGTAAGCTCAGTGAAGTTACTATGGAAGGTGCTAATATTGCAGCAGCAGCCGGGGGAACACCAAATGACAAGATTTCTTCTTCAGAAGAGGCAAAAACAATTCTCTTTGATGCAGTAGAGACTGTTGGATATGGTGCAACTACACCAGAGGAAGCAGCAAGCGAAATTATAGATTCTCTTTCTTCATTATAAAATAGTGTAAACACACCGGAGATGCCTTATTGTGCATAGGGCATCTCTTTTTTAGAAAACTGTTAGGGGTAGAAATATGAGTAAGACTCTTGGTAAAAAGGCAGGCTATTCAAAAAGGGATTTAAAAGCCTACTATTATATAGCGCCTTGGCTGATAGGGTTTGCAATTCTTCAATTGTATCCATTTATCAGTTCGTTAATTTATTCATTTGCAGACTATTCAATAGGCTCAAAACCCGACTTTATCGGATTCGGAAATTATATAAAATTATTTACAAAGGATAAGGAATTCTGGACATCTCTTCGTGTTACGATTGTATTTGCGTTAATGACTGTTCCGGGGAAAATAATACTTGCACTTGCAGTTGCCATATTCCTGAACAGAGATATCAGGGGAATCAATCTGATTCGAACATTGTATTATATACCGTCTTTGTTTGGAGGAAGCGTTGCAATTGCCATATTGTGGAAATTAATGTTCCTGGATAATGGTCCTATTAACGCTGTATTAACTGCTTTAAGACTGCCTAATGTACAATTCCTCGGAAGCACCACATGGGCATTGCCAACAATATGTCTATTGGAAATCTGGCAATTTGGTTCGTCAATGGTTATGTTTCTGGCTGCATTAAAAAATGTTCCCAAGTCATTATATGAAGCGGCTGAGATCGATGGAGCAGGAAAAACGAAGAGATTCTGGCATATAACTTTGCCTCAGATTTCACCAATCATTTTCTTTACAGTATTAAATCAGACAATACAGGCACTGCAAAACTTTACCTCCGCAGATGTAATAACAGAGGGTGGTCCTTTGAAGTCAACGTATGTTTTAGGCATGAAGCTGTATAGGGAAGGATTCGGTTATTTCAAAATGGGTTACGCAAGTGCTATTTCCTGGATTGTATTTACTGTAATATTGACGTTTACAGTAGTACTGTTTGCATCTTCAAAACTTTGGGTTCATTATGCAGATGAATAGTGTAGAAATAATAAATTCACACAAACAGGAAAGGTATGGTGAGTAGCATGAAATCAAAAAAGCGTAATTTATTTTTTGATTATTTATTGATATTTATAATCGGATTTGTTTTATTATATCCGATTATCTGGATGTTCTTTTCTACTTTTAAAACGAATGAAGAAATATTTGGTTCATTTAAACTGTTACCGGAATCTTTCTCATTTCAGTATTATATAGATGGCTGGAAGGGAAGTGGTAAATTTACTTATGCAAAGTTCTTTCTTAATACATTTATTATGGTGGTGCCAACTACACTATTAACAGTTTTATCGGCAACATTTGTTGCATACGGTTTTGCAAGATTTAATTTTCCCGGGAAAAAGTTTCTTTTTATTTTATTACTTGCAATGATGATGTTACCTAATGCGGTAGTAATTATTCCAAGATACACTTTGTATAATAAATTTCATTGGGTGGATTCTTATATGCCATTCTATGCACCGGCGGTATTGTGCTGTAATTCATTTTTTCCATATATGATTATTCAATTTTTACGTGGAATTCCAAGGGAGCTGGATGAATCAGCATATATTGATGGATGTGGCACTTTCAAAACATTGACAAGAATTATTCTGCCTTTAATGAAACCTGCATTATTTTCTGCCGGGCTTTTCCAGTTCTTGTGGACATATAATGATTATTTTAATTCATTGATATTTATTAATTCAGTAAAAAAATACCCGATTTCACTGGCATTGAGAATGTCTCTGGATGCAGAGTCAGTAGTACAATGGGGAAAAGTCCTTGCAATGGCAACTGTAGCAGTCATTCCTGTCATGATTCTATTCTTTGCGGCGCAGAAATATTTTGTAGAAGGTATTGCGACAAGTGGATTGAAAGGTTAATTTACTGATTGTATATAACAATTGACAATTGTTAAAACAAAGAGTATAGTTAATATCGGAACAAGATATTGATACAGATATAACAAAGGCGTTTGTAACAGTAGTTTTCTACTGTTTACAAGCGTTTTTTTAGTCTAAGGATAAGAGAGCAGGGAATAAGAGAAGAATGTAAGGAGGGAACATCATTTATGACAAAATCAATTGCAATTAAATCTGCCTTTTCCTGTGGTGGAAAGGCATGGGATTACCTGGAACATATCAGCTGCAAAAATGTCGTACTGATCAGGGATAGTCAGATGAGCCAGGGAGTAAGTAATATTGTATCCAAGATCAGAACATATATGGATTCCATGGGTGTGATCATGGGAGAATATGACATAGGCGGGGATAAATTATCCCAGATCCAGCTGATAGGCGGTATTCAGTTCATGAGTGAGAAAAAGCCGGACATGGTGATTGCCATAGGTTCTGAGCTGACAATTAAGATTGCCAAGCTGATGCTGATATTTTATGAATATCCAGAGCTTGCAAACAGTACCATAGAGAATGCAGATACCAAAGGAAAAAGCCTTCATACCAAGCTTGTAGTCATTTCAGGGGATTCGGAAGAAGCAGAAGGTGTAAATCAAGTGAATTTCATTAAAATAGACAGTGACGATTTGAAATTCGAGTAAATGTATACGGATGCATAGAAAAAGAACAGCCACTGTAAAAACAGTTGGCTGTTCTTTTTTTGGTGCTTTGTAAATTCTATTGATAGGATGTTACATTGGTTGCGTCTACTGCTTCAAATGGAACCCATACATATTTACCATCTTCACTGACATCAAGGCCACTTGAAGATGCAGACTGATGATTGGCAAGGGATACAGCAACTTTGACAGCGGCTTCACCCTGTCCGGTTGCAGACTGGTATACGGTGAAAGCCATGTCGCCGGATGCAATGGCAGCACATCCATCCGTAGTAGCATCTACACCGAGAATTGGTACAGAGATGCCATTGGCTTTGCAGGCTTCTACAGCGCCCAGTGCCATGGAATCATTATTACTGATAACACAGTCAAATGACTTATTCAGATCAATGAAGACATTAAGCATTTCAGCTGCTTTATCTGTACTCCAGTCAGCGTAATCTTCAAATACGATATTTACCTTTTTGCCACTGTTCTTAAAAGCCGTTTTAAGTGCTTCTGTTCTTCCTTTGGTGGCAGAGTGGTTTTTTTCACCTTTGAAGATAACAACGTTGATTTCATCCCTGGAAGCCATTTTGTCAAGAACATATTCAGCCTGAAGCTGACCTGCAACCTGTTCATTGGAACCAACATACATATACTGGTCTGCTTTCAGCCGTTTATCAGCAGGGCAGCTGTTCATAAAGATGATTGGAAGATCGCCTGCGCAGGATTCCAGTTCTATGGCAGTATCAGCATCTACAGGAAGACAGAGAATAACGTCATAACCCTGTTCCTTGGCAGAACGAATCTGGTCTGCCTGTGTTTCTATTGTATTCTGTGCATCTACCAAATCAAACTGTGCGCCAAGGTTTTGGGCAGTAGATGCAGCAGCATCTGCCAACATAGCACGGAAGGTATCATTACCATCCGACATACACATAAGAATTTTAGTGTCGTTTCCGGAAATGACAGAAGATTGACTTCCGGTTTGGGCACAGCCAGTGAATAACAGTGTGGCAGCAAGAATGGTACCAGCTATTTTCAAATAACCTTTTTTCATAAGGTATGCCTCCTAAATTTTAAACTTATTAACCTGATTGGATAGTTCTTCAGCAGATACACTAAGCTCTTTGGAATCCTCGGCGGCATGAGTACTGCTCCTTGTAATCTCCTGCGCCTGGCTGACCATAGTATCTGATGTAGCAAGAATTTCCTGTGAGCTTGCAGCCTGTTCTTCAGAAATGGCAGCAACATTGGTTGCAACATCATCTACCTTGCTTACTTTAGTGACCATAGATTCTACGAGTTCATTAGCGGCAGCAATGTTCTGGAAAATAGAATCAAAGGTTTCTAATGCTACAGAGATTAACTGACCGCTTTCACCAATATTGCTGACGCTTACATTAGCTTGTGTCACACAGGCGCCAACATAACCATTAATCTGCTGGATTAGATTTTCAATAGTGTGGACAGATTCTGCACTGGTCTGGGCAAGCTTGCCAATCTGGGTAGCGACAACTGCAAAACCTCTGCCATTTTCACCGGCTCTGGCTGCTTCAATGGATGCGTTTAAGGAGAGAAGGTTGGTTTCTTCAGCAATATCAGCAATAACCGCTGTAATATTTGTAATTTCGCTGGATGCAGTACCGACCTTGTCAATGGCTGCTTTCAGACTGTTAATAGACTCATTGATTGTCTGCATTGCAGTATTGACCTGATTCATATCTGTTCTGCCTTTTTCGGAGATTTCCACAGTTTCTTTCATTTTATTTTCTACCTGGGAGCCGTCTTCTCTGGTATCTGCAACTACATTTGCAAGGGTTGTTGCGTGCTCTGCAATATCGTTAACAGAAGCTGAAAGTTGTTCTACTGTTTCATTTAGCTGTTGCATGGAGTCGCTCTGTGTGGTACTTGCTTCCCGCATTTTATCAGAAATCTCCAAGCTTGACTGGGATTGTTCATGCAGCCTGTCCGATACGTTATGGATAGAATCAATCATATCGCGCATAGTGGCAAGGAATTTGGAGACACCGGAACTCATTTTACCAATCTCATCATTACTTGCAGCACGGACTTCAACAGTAAAGTCACCATCTGTCATCTGCGTTATGACATGGGTCAGTTCTTTTATTGGTTTAATTACAAGATGTATGACGCGTTCAATTACAACAGCAAGGACAAGAATACATACAATTCCAATCAGAAGCATGATGTTACGCACTGATGTAACGCTTGAGAAGATAATTGAGGTAGGAACGTAGGATACGAGCAGCCAGTCAGTTCCGTCAATGGTAAGGAAGGCTGTTTCGTTACCTGCTATTTCTCCCTGTGTATAGTCAGAAGCCTTCATTCTGGCAGCAACACCGCTTAAAAAGGCATCACTGTTGGACTCATCCAATTTAGTGGAGATAAGAGAAGTATCACGATGAGCCAGAATGGTATTGTCTGTAGTGCTGACCAGAAACGCCTGTGCATCTGTCATTTCAATAAAGCTGTTTACAATGACATTGATTCTTTGCAGTGACATATCAGCAGCAATGACTCTCTGTTTGCCGGAACCGTCATTTAGGATACCTGATGCACTGATAACAGCGGTTCCCTCAGAATTGGTATAGGCACTGGTAAAGCCCATGTTGATACGGGTCAAACCTTCTGTATACCATACAGAGGAAGTAGGATTCTGTTCCGACTTGGAAGATGCTGATGCGGTCATAAGATTGCCCTGACCATCTGCCAGATATAATCCATCCGGGTAGTTGGAATTATAATCGTAGTACTGGTCTAACAGAGTCTGTAGCTGAGCATCGTTTGGCTTGGTCTGCTCTATGTTATGTTTAATTGCCTGAAAGGCAGACAGATTCTCATTAAGCCATGCTTCAATTTCGTTTCCCTGATTCTGAATGGAAGAGCTCAGCAGGTTCTCAGAATAACTGGCAATGACGCTCTTGGAGACCAGGTAAGAAATGATAGTCAATATGGCAACGATGATAATTACAATAGGCAGAATGATCGCCAACAGTTTTGCTTTGATGGACACAAAATTTTTTTTGTTCATGCTTGCGTTAACCTCATTTCTAAAGCGCTATATGAATAAGATTTGTGGCGCTTTTACACAAATTTCTCAAATTCACAATTATTTTACTATAATTTCATAAAACATTCCATATATATGAAGAAAAATAGATTAAAAACAGTTATATTTAAACAAAAAAGTTTGCTACTTTACAAATATTGTTTTTTGTGCTACATTGAACCTATATGGAAAAGCGATGATGAAGAGAGTAGATATATTGTATTTGTACAGAGAATGTCCTTTTGGCTGAGATGGACACGAAGAAGATATATCGAACATGGCTTCTGAGCAGCGCACCGAGTCAGTGTTATGACTGATAAGACTGCGACAGGGTTCGCCCGTTACAGCGACAGGGTATGCAGTACCCGCAGAGACTTTTGCCGTGAGGCTAAGGTAAATTAAGGTGGTAACACGGGATATATACTCTCGTCCTTATAGATGATATAAGGACGGGAGTTTTGTTGTTATTGGAGCCGTTTTAATTATAGGAAGGAGGGCTTTTCATGGAGTTGGAGCTGCAAAAATATGAATGTGGAAGTGAAGACTATCTGATTTATGACTGTAACAGAAACCGGTATGAATTCGGTGCAAGGGAAGCCCGTGTCATGTGCAGCCTGAATATCGGGATATCAGTACGAAGAGTTCTGGTGGGACCCATCTGGCAGACCACAGGTATGACTTTTCTTATTTATGATCCGGATGGAACATTATCCGTTCCACAGACGGAGGATGTGAAAGTATTTGAGAAATACTTAAATGATGCCGGCTATGAGAAAACAGCCTGTTTGGATCATGAAATACGCAAGGTATGTAAAATTGCTTTCTTTGAGAATTTTGTAGAGAAGTATCAGCTCACAGAATGTAAGAAGCGCCATGATGTATCATAATGTATTTGTAACTATTCAGAGCCATGCAAATTAAGGCAGAATATGCTTGTTTACAAGCATATTTGACTCAATTTATATGGCGAAGTAACCACATGAGCAAAAAGCAAGCTGTGAAACAGCGATTTTGCGAATGGGGTTCTGAATAGTTACATGTATTTTAATAATGTATTAAAAAGAAAGGGTTGAAAATATAATGGAAAACAAAGGTAAGTATTATTTAACAACAGCGATTGCCTATACTTCAGGTAAACCGCATATTGGTAACAATTACGAAATCGTACTGGCAGACAGTATTGCACGTTTCAAGAGAAAGGACGGCTATGATGTCTTTTTCCAGACTGGTACTGATGAACATGGTCAGAAGATTGAGTTAAAGGCAGCAGAAGCAGGGGTAACACCTAAGGAATTCGTAGATAATGTTGCCGGAATCATTCGTGGTCTGTGTGATCTGCTTAACATTTCCTATGATAAGTTTATCCGTACAACAGATGATTATCATGAGAAGCAGGTACAGAAGATCTTTAAGAAGCTTTATAATCAGGGCGATATCTATAAGGGAGCTTATGAAGGCTTATACTGTACTCCCTGTGAATCCTTCTGGACAGAGTCTCAGTTAGTAGATGGCAAGTGTCCTGACTGTGGACGTGAAGTAAAGCCTGCCAAGGAAGAGGCGTATTTCTTCAAAATGAGCAAGTACGCTGACAGATTGATCGACCATATCAATAAGCATCCTGAATTCATACAGCCGGTATCCCGTAAGAATGAAATGATGAATAACTTCCTGCTTCCGGGCTTACAGGATCTGTGTGTATCCAGAACCTCCTTTAAGTGGGGAATTCCTGTCGATTTTGATGATAAGCATGTTGTATATGTATGGCTGGATGCGCTGACCAACTATATTACAGGTATTGGTTATGATGCAGACGGCAACAGTTCTGAGCAGTATAAGAAGCTGTGGCCTGCTGATCTGCACCTGATTGGTAAGGATATCATTCGTTTCCATACGATTTACTGGCCTATCTTCCTGATGGCGCTGGGTGAAGAACTGCCCAAGCAGGTATTTGGTCACCCATGGCTGTTACAGAACAACGATAAGATGAGTAAATCCAAGGGCAACATCATCTATGCAGATGATCTGGTAGATTTCTTCGGCGTAGATGCGGTACGTTACTTCGTATTACATGAGATGCCTTATGAAAATGATGGTTCTATTACATGGGAGCTTATGATTGAGCGTCTTAACTCCGACCTGGCAAATACGCTTGGTAATCTGGTCAACAGAACCATTTCCATGAGCAATAAGTATTTTGGTGGTGTAGTAGAGGACAGACATGCAGCAGAACCTGTCGATGATGATCTCAAGGCAGTTGTAACAGGTACTTATGATAAGGTAGAAGCCAAGATGGAGGATCTGAGAGTTGCAGATGCCCTGACTGAGATCTTTGCACTGTTCAAACGCTGCAATAAATATATTGATGAGACAGAACCATGGGTACTGGCAAAGGATGAAGCGAAGAAGGACAGACTGGCTACTGTACTGTACAATCTGGTAGAGAGCATTTCTATCGGAGCTGGTCTATTAGAGCCATATTTACCGGAGACAGCACAGAAGATCGCAGCACAGCTTAATACAACTGTAAGAGACTTCGATTCTGTGAAGACTTTCGGTCTGTATCCATCTGGAAATAAAGTAACAGAGACTCCTGAGATTCTCTTTGCCCGTCTGGACCCTAAGGAAGTTATGGCTAAGGTAGAAGAGCTGCAGCAGAAGCAGGCAGCCGCAGCCGGACAGACACAGGAAGCAGCAGAAGATGAGAATGTCATTGACATTGAACCAAAGGCTGAGATCACATATGATGATTTTGCCAGGCTGCAGTTCCAGGTAGGCGAGATCATTGCCTGTGAGGCAGTTCCAAAGTCCAAGAAATTATTGTGCAGCCAGGTAAAGATTGGCAGTCAGGTAAAGCAGATCGTATCTGGTATTAAGGCACATTATACACCAGAAGAAATGGTTGGTAAGAAGGTTATGGTTCTGGTGAACTTAAAGCCTGCTAAGCTGGCTGGTGTTTTATCTGAGGGTATGCTGCTGTGCGCAGAGGACGCAGAGGGTAATCTTGCTCTTGTGTCACCTGAGAAGCCTATGCCTGCAGGAGCAGAGATCTGCTAAGTAAGAGGCTATATGGCGCATCCCTTTAGAGGGGTGCGCTTCTTTATAACTTGGGTTTACCTGTCTGATGGGGGGCAAGGCATGAAAGAACGGATAGATAAAGAAAGACTCCATTTATTTGCGCCAAGAGATATTCTGGTGACACATGTGGAGGTAGAAGGTATTATTTTTATTGAGAAATTAAAGGAAGCAGTAAAGAATGCTGTTGCCAGAAATGAGATACTAAATTCCAGAGTAGTCATTGAGAAGGATGGAAATGCTTATTATGAGACTCAGAAATTTGACGATAATCCCAATGATATGGTCAGAGTCCTGCATAATGTATACTGGAAGGATATCGTCAGTGAACAGGAGTCTATTGCATTTGACCTGGATCATGGTGAACTGCTGCGATTTTATTATCTGATGAATGAAGATAAGCAGGAGTTTCTGATCATTGCGCATGCATTGGCAGGGGATGGGGCTTCCCATGGCTTTTTCCTGAATGATGTCATGAGAGGACTGTCAGATATGCCGGTCAAGGCAAAACCGTTGACCCGTTTTCAGTTAAGCAGTCTTCCAAAGGAAAGTAGACTATCCTTTATGGAGAAAATGAAGCTGTCAAGTACACTTCGAAACTGGAATAAAGAAGGAACAGACTTTACAGAAGAAGAGTATTATCAGCTGCATGCCCAGGCATGGAGAAATAAAAAGACGTGGATTCAATATGAAACCTTTCATAAGGATGCCTTATACCATATTGCCTTGTATGCAAAGAACCAGCAGGTAACGGTAAACTCTGTTCTTCTGACTGCTTTTGCCAGAGCGTCCAGAGAGCTTAGGACAGCAGTTGTTGTTGATGCAAAAGGACGTCAGCAGGAGGCAGGATTGAAACCGGACCAGATTGCAATGGTTCTAAGCCTTCGTGGAGAGTATGATGGGATGGGAGATTATGAATATACCTATCCGATTGAGTATTTATATGATGATACACTGGATTTTGCGCAGAATGTGAAGAAGCTGCACAGCAGGATTCATCTGGATAACAGTAAAGAAAAATATCAGCAGCTTGGATTGCTTGGGGAATTGCCGGGAGAGCTGGTGGATTCTGTGCAGTTTCAACTGAATGGGCGCTATGTGAATCCGGTAACAGAGACGATCATGAAGCGATTGGGAATGGGTGAGGCACCTAAGGGAATGGCAGTGACCAATCTGGTAAAAGTGCCGCTTGCATCCCGGTATGGCAGTCTTCGGTTATATAATTATGTATTCGTGCCACCTGTTACAGCTAACGCCAGAAGAATTATCGGAGTGACTACATTTCAAGGTGTAATGAATCTGTCCTTTCATGCCATGGATGATGAATTTACACCGAATTCACGCTTATTTTACCAGAAGTCGATAGCATATCTAAGGGAATTATGATAGGATACAAATAAAAAATGACATATATGTCAGAAATGAGGAGATTATGGAGAAAGTACAGGCAATATTGTTTGATCTGGATGGAACATTGTGGGATTCTTCCGAGGGTGTATTGAAATCCTGGAACCAGGTATTGGAAATGCATCCTGAATGTGGAAGAGGACCGATTACGCAGGAAGAGCTGAACGGATGCTTCGGACTTCCTATGACTGAAATTGCAGCAAAGCTCTTTCCCGGGCAGACCGGTGAAGGACAGCAGAAGATGATGGATGAATGTTGTGAAGTAGAGAACGCATATCTGCTGAGAAATGGCGGAATTCTGTTTCCACAGCTGGAGGAGACACTGGAGATTCTTCACAGGGAATATCAGTTATATGTGGTAAGCAATTGCCAGCAGGGATATATTGAAAGCTTTATTGCAGCTCATAAGCTGGAGCAGTATTTTGATGATATCCAGTGCTGGGGGGATAATCTTCTGCCAAAGGGTGAGAATAACAAGCTCATCATGCAGAGAAACAATATTACAAGGGCTGTATATGTAGGAGATACGGCAGGGGATGAACAGTCTGCCAGGGTAGCCGGTATTCCTTTCGTATATTGTGCGTATGGTTTTGGAGAGGCAGTTGCACCTGATTATACAATTGAGTCATTTGCACAGCTTCCTGAACTGATGTCCCATATTGTTCTATAAGCAATAAATATAAATAAAAAAAGGCTTCCGGTCTTAGACCTTGGAAGCCTTCTCTAATGTAAAGATAAATTCTGTACCAACACCTTCGGTACTTACTACATTTATGTTCTCATTATGGGACTGGATGATCTCTTTTGCAATGGAGAGACCAAGACCGGTTCCTTTTTTGTCTTTTCCTCTGGAGAGATCAGTCTTATAGAAGCGGTTCCATATCAGTTTGAGACTATCCTTTGGAATACCAATTCCATTGTCTTTTACCGATACCAGAAGCTTGTTGGACTTCTCAATCGTCTCTATCTTGATAGAGGAGTTCTTGTGGCTGAACTTAATTGCATTATCGACCAGATTGTAGAGAACCTGTTGAATCTTGACCATATCAGCATTGACGTACATCTGCTCCCCGGTCAGAACCAGTTCAATGGTAATGAATTTGCTGCGGCAGGTGCCTTCAAAAGAAGCTGCTGTATTCTTGATGACCGGATTGATATCAAAATTAGTCCGATCCAGTATCATACCCTGTGTATTCAGATTATTCAGAGTCAGCAGGGAATTGGTTAGTTTGGTCAGTCTGTCAGTCTCATTTAATACAACACCGATATATTTCTCATGAAGTTCAGGGGGAATAGTGCCATCCTGCATTGCTTCCAGATACCCCCGCATAGAGGTCAGTGGAGAACGAAAGTCGTGGGAAATATTGGCGACCAGTCTCTTCTGATTGTCTTCACTCTTAGCAACCTCGCTTGCCATATACGCCAGGGAGGCAGCCAGATAACCAATCTCATCTTCGCTGTCTACCTGAAATTCATAGCGGAAGTTACCGATTGCGTACTGCTCTGTGGCATGTGTGATCTTGCGCAGTGGCAGATAGACCATCTCTGTGAAAAAGAGCAGAATAATCAATGACAGCAGGAAAAGAATCAGCAGTGTCAGATAAGATATATTCAGCAGAGAATCACAGGAGTCATGCAGATCCTGCATGGAGGAATGGATGATTACATAGCCTTTTACTTTATATTGGGAAGTTATCGGGGCAAAAGCCGATATCATATCTTCATCGAACATACCGAAGAAATTGCCTACAGTATAGAAGGAACTTCCTGTCACCGTGGGACTGAAATTCGGTATCGTAGAGGGATTCTCAATATCCAGTGGAGAACTGGAGTCCAATACAATAAGACCGGATGGATTGACAATCCAGACAGAGGCATCCAGGAAAGTATCAATGGCATTGATCTGTCTCCACACGGATTCCAGAGTGATCTCACTGTTATACAGGTCAACAGCATAGGAATTAGATATCAGCAAAGCTTCCTTATATAGTGCATCTGCCCGTTCTCTTTTCATATGTTCCAGAGTCATGTTGGAGGTAAAAGTTGCTACCACAATAAATCCAAAGAAACCAAATATGAAATAGGCAAGTACAAATTTCAGATATAAAGTACGTTTCATGGCAAATACCTTTCTCTTTTTGGTAAAAGATTATGCGTTCTTGACTTCGAATTTATAACCGATACCCCAGATTGTAGCAATTCTCCAGGTCTCATGATCCTTGATCTTCTCCCTGAGACGTTTGATATGCACATCTACTGTACGGGTATCACCAATGTATTCATAACCCCATATCTGGTCAAGCAGCTGTTCTCTTGTATACACATGGTTTGGTGAAGAGGCAAGGAAATACAGAAGTTCCAGTTCCTTGGGGGGCATATCTATATTTTGACCGTTATAAATAACTGAATAGTTCGTTAAATTGATTGTCAGGTTAGGATAGCTGACCTGTTTGGAAGCGGGAGTCTCTGTAACAGGGGCTGCTGTTTTATAGCGGCGAAGAACTGCCTTCACTCTGGCAACCAGTTCCTTGGTGTCAAAGGGCTTCTCCATATAATCATCAGCACCCAGTTCTAAGCCCAGTACCTTATCAAAGACTTCGCCTTTGGCAGAGAGGATAATGATCGGAGTCTGGGATTTCTGGCGGATCTCCCTGCATACCTGATATCCGTCAATGCCTGGAAGCATCAGATCCAGCAGAATCAGGTCAGGAGCGAAAGTATCTGCCGCCTGTAATGCGGATTCTCCATCATATACAATCTGTGTCTCGAAGCATTCCTTCGTCATATAAAGGGAAATAAGTTCTGCAATATTTTCATCGTCATCAACGATTAGGATTTTTTGTTTGTTAGCCATAAAGGGACCTCTTTCTATTTGAATTCAGCGATGGTTACACCGGCGTCGCCTTCGCCGTATTCTCCCAGATGGAAGGATTTCACATAGGAAACGCTCTTTAAGTATCTCTGTACAGCAGCACGCAGGGCACCTGTGCCTTTACCATGGACAATCCGTACACTGGGCGCATGGGAAAGGTAAGCGTCATCCAGATATTTATCCAGCTCAGAGATTGCTTCATCTACAGTCTTGCCCAGAAGATTGATCTCCATAGAGAAAGTGGAAGTCTTAGAGGCTCCGATACGGCTGGTATTGCTGCGTGTTGTACGTGCAGTCTGTTTCTTGTAAGGATTATTCGGCATAGCATCTTCATTGATTAGTACCAAGTCTTTAATATTGACTTTGCTGCGGATGATACCACACTGAACGAACATGTCGCCCTTGGCATCGGGCATAGAGCTGACAGTGCCTTTTAATCCCATGGATACGACCTTTACCATATCGCCGGGCTTTATCTGGCTGGGTTTTAATATCTTATGTGTAGGATTGGCAGCCTGCTGGCTGATCTTGGAATTCTTCTCACTGATTTTATCACGTACTTTGGTACGGGCTTTCTCCATTTCCTTCATGGAAGTACCTGAATTGTACTTCTGGAAATTACGGATTGTCTCATCTGCCACATCTTTGGCATCCTGCAAAATCTGACGGGCTTCTTCGTTGGCTTCCTTGAGAATCCTGTCCTTCTGGGCATCGAGACGCTCCTGCTTCTGTGTCAGTTTATCTTTTAAGGAGCTGATCTCCTGCTTATAGTTTTCTATTTCAGCACGTTCTTTTTCGATAGTCTTACGGCTGTTCTCCAGATCAGCCAGTAAGTCTTCAAAGCTTTCATCTTCCTCACTGATATGCTGTTTGGCTGATTCAATGATTTCATTGGAAAGCCCAAGCTTGGAGGAAATGGCGAAGGCATTACTCTTACCGGGAATACCGATCAGAAGCCGGTACGTAGGGCGCAGAGTCTCTACGTCGAATTCACAGCATGCATTTTCTACATAGGAGGTTGTCAGGGCAAATACCTTCAGTTCACTATAGTGGGTGGTTGCCATTGTCCGGATGCTGCGGTCATGCAGGTGCTTTAATATGGCGATTGCCAGGGCAGCACCCTCTGTAGGGTCAGTTCCTGCGCCTAATTCATCAAACAGACATAAGGAATTCTCATCTGCATGTTCCAGAATGGATATCGTATTCGTCATATGGGCAGAGAAAGTGGACAGATTCTGCTCAATGCTCTGTTCATCACCGATATCCGCATAAACCTCTGTAAATACAGACAGCTCGGAACGGTCAAGGGCGGGAATATGCAGTCCTGACTGTCCCATCAGTGTGAAAAGCCCCACAGTCTTCAAAGATACAGTCTTACCACCTGTATTAGGACCTGTTACGATCAGAAGGTCAAAGTCTTTTCCTAGAGTGATATCAATGGGAACGACTTTCTTCTTATCAAGAAGAGGGTGGCGTCCTTTGCGGATCTGAATGTAGTGTCCGTTATTAAATAAAGGTCTGGATGCGTTCATGTCAATTGCCAGGCCGGCCTTTGCAAAGATAAAGTCCAGCTGTGTCAGCAGTTTGAGATTATGTCCCAAAGCAGCAATATGCTCAGAGCAGGAAGCACTGAGGGTAGCAAGAATGACTTCAATTTCTTCTTTCTCTTGTAGAGCCAGCTCTTTTAACTGGTTATTCAGGCTCACAATGGCAGCAGGCTCAATAAAAAGTGTAGAACCGGTGGAAGACTGGTCGTGAACCATACCGGGGACATTTCCCTTATATTCGGATTTGACAGGAATACAATAACGGTTGTTACGCATTGTGATCACGGCATCCTGCAGATAGGTACGATAGCTTGTATTGACCATGTTGGTAAGCTGGGAATGAATCTTGTCATTGGTCTGGTTGATACTGCGGCGGATGTGCTTGAGATTGGGGCTGGCATCATCAGCAATCTCTTCTTCAGAGATGATACAGCGATTGATTTCATTCTGCAGTGGGGTCAGTGGCTCCAGCTCTTCAAAAAGAGGATTCAGGCTGTCAGCAATCTCTTCATCACGCTCTGTTCTGGCGTAGGATCTGGTTCTGCCGGCACATGCCAGAGAGGATGCGATTTTAAGAAGCTCAGAAGCAGACAGATTACTGCCGATCTCCAGGGATTTCAGGCTGAAGCTGATATCCTTGTTATCGCTGAAATGGATACGTCCACCTTTGATCAGGCGTGTAAAAGCGTCCGCAGTCTGTTGCTGGGCTTCTTCAATTGCAGCCAGTTCTGTCATGGGTGTCAGTTTCTTACAGACTTCCTTACCAGGCAGAGAGGTTGCTTTATCTATCAGTAAATTTATTATTTTATGGTATTCGAGAATTCGCAATGCCTTGTCATTCATAAATAGAACATTCCTTCCTGTAATACTATTCTTGTGAACAGAATAAGTATATCACGCATTGGAAAACTGTACAACTTTCTTTACTTTGCAAAGGGGTTCGGATATACTATATGAGTAAAGAAAGCAGATACTGGAAAGGGATTATATTATATATGGAAGAGAAGCAACAGGACAATCAGAATCAGGAGTCTGAAAGAGCAAGTGATTTTGAGTTTTTGCAGGAGAAAATAAAGGAAAGACCGATAGATAAGAAAAAACTGTTACAAAGGACGGTCATTACGGCATCACTGGCATTGCTGTTCGGGATTGTGGCATGTTTGACATTCCTGTTATTAGAGCCGGTGCTGAATAACTGGCTGTATCCGGAAGAAGAACCGCAGACGGTGACTTTTCCGCAGGAGAAGGATGAAATGTTACCGGAGGATATGCTGACAGAGGGTGAGACCGGAACGCAGACAGAGAGTGAGACAGAGACGGCAGAACAGGTAACAACACAGATTGCAGCAGAGGAGACACCAGCCAGTGAAGTGGAGACAGCAGAGAGTGCTTCTACAGAGAACCCACAGAAGGCATATCTGACTGAGTATCAGGCAATGTATGACAGTCTTCATCAGGTATATCAGGAAGCCTCCACCAGTATTGTTACGGTCACTGCGGTGAAATCAGATGTAGACTGGTTCAATAATACGTATCAGAGTGAAGGAAACATAGCAGGTGTTATTATTGCTAATAATAACAGGGAACTGCTGATTCTTACAAGAAAATCTCCTTTGGATAAAGCACAGAGCATCCTGGTGAATTTCTGCAATGGAGTCAGTGCAGAAGGAAGCATTAAAAAATATGATGTGAATACAAATCTGGCAGTCATCGCAGTGGATTTGAAATATCTGCGTGATACGACGCTGGATTATGTATCGGTGGCAACATTGGGAAGCTCCGTGAATAACGGACTTGCAGGTTCGCTTGTGATAGCTGTGGGTAATATCCAGGGATATAATGACAGTGTATGTTATGGTATGATCACTTCTGTAGGAAATGTGGTAACACTGGCAGATAATCAGTATAAGATGCTGACAACAGACATCTACGCCAGCCAGAGCGCCAGCGGTATTCTGCTCAATACGCAGGGGCAGGTCATTGGTATCATTGATAACACATATAATCATAGTGATACGAAGAATCTGCTGTCTGCAATCGGTGTATCTGAGTTAAAAGGCATGATTACGAAGCTGTCCAACGCAGAGGATGTACCTTATATTGGTATCTATGCACAGGATATTGCAAGTAATGTTCGGACACAGCAGGGACTGCCACAGGGCGCTTATGTGTCAGATATAGATATGGATTCACCTGCGATGATCAATGGAATCCAGAAGGGTGATATCATTGTGCAGGTGGGAAGTACCCAGATTCACAGCGCCACAGATTATATGAATGCAGTACGTGGCTGTACCATAGAGCATGACGTTGAGATTACAATATTAAGAGCAAGTAAAGATGACTATGAGCAGATGATGTTTACAGTACAGCCTAAGGCAAGAAACTAAGAGAAAGGTATGGTTTAGAAGATGAAATATATTAAAGATTATAAAGACGGAGACAGAATATTTGATATTTATTATTGCAAATATAAGAGTTCGGCAGTAACAAAAAACGGTAAATCCTATGATAATGTGATCATTCAGGATAAGACAGGTACACTGGATGCCAAGATATGGGACCCCAATAATGCAGGAATTGCAGAGTTCGATGCAGGCGATTATGTAGAAGTATATGGCGAAGTTACCAGCTATAACGGTGCATTGCAGGTCAATATAAAGCGTGTCCGGCTTTGTCAGGAAGGAGAATATGATGAAGCTGAGTATATGCCGATGAGCAAGAAGAACATTGAAGAAATGTATACACAGCTTCTTACGATTATCAAATCAATTGAGAACCCTTACCTACATAAAATGCTCAATGCCTTTTTCGTAGAAGATAAAGATTTCATTGCAGCATTTAAGAAATCATCCGCTGCAAAGACCGTACATCATGGATTCATTGGAGGACTGCTGGAGCATACCCTGAGTGTAACAAAGTTATGTGAGTATTACTGCACAGCGTATCCAATCCTGAAAAGGGACCTGCTCCTGACAGCGGCAATCTGCCACGATATTGGAAAAACCAAAGAAATCAGTGCTTTCCCGGTAAATGATTATACAGATGCAGGACAGTTCCTGGGACATATCGTGATGGGTTCTGAAATGGTCGGCGAGAAAATCCGTGATATTGAGGGCTTCCCTCCTATGCTGGCTATGGAATTAAAGCATTGCATTCTTGCACATCATGGAGAGTATGAGTTTGGTTCTCCCAAGAAACCGGCACTGATTGAGGCAGTCGCTCTTAATCGTGCGGATGATACGGATGCGAAGATGGAGACATTTACAGAGATACTGGAAGCAACAGAAGAAACAGGCTGGTTGGGCTTTAACAGATTCTTTGAGTCTAATCTGAGAAATTCTTCTTTATAATAAGTCCGGAAAGGTACGGTAAAAATGGCACAATATTCCAAAAATGATATTGTAACAGTAAAAATAGAGGATATCGGAACAGAGGGTGAAGGCATCGGCAAGCTAGAGGGCTTCACCCTCTTTGTAAAAGATGCGGTCATGGGTGACGTGGTAGAAGCCAGACTGGTAAAGGTAAAGAAGAATTATGCCTATGCCAGACTGGAAAAGGTGCTGACATCTTCCCCGCTGCGTGTGAAGCCGGTCTGTCCATATCATAAACAGTGTGGTGGCTGTCAGATTCAGGCAATGAGCTATGAGGCTCAGTTACAGTTTAAAGAAAATAAAGTAAAAAACAATCTGGTGCGTATCGGTGGATTTGACCAGTTATTCATTGAGTCGGTGATGGAACCGGTGGTTGGCATGGAGCAGCCGTGGCATTATCGCAATAAAGCACAGTTCCCAGTGGGAACAGATAAGGATGGCAGGATCATTACAGGCTTCTATGCCGGAAGAACCCATTCAATCATTGCCAATACGGATTGTGCATTAGGCGTAGAAGAAAATGAACCAATATTACAGAAGGTATTGGCATATATGCAAAATGAAAAAGTGTCTGCTTATGATGAAACCACAGGACAGGGGCTTGTTCGCCATATTTTGATTCGCAAAGGCTTTACTTCTGGCGAAATTATGGTATGTCTGGTCATCAATGGCAAAAGTCTGCCAAAGGAGGACAGGCTTGTAAGCACTTTGCGGGAAATCCCAGGAATGACAAGTATATGGCTTAATTATAATACGAAAAATACCAATGTCATTATGGGAACAGAAGGCAGAGTACTATGGGGACAAAATACGATAACAGATGTTATTCATAGAAGATCCATAGAGGAAATCAACTCAGGTAAGGATTGCCTGCGGTATGATTCAAAGGAAAATGCACCGCAGGGTATTACCTTTGCGATTTCTCCGCTGTCTTTTTATCAGGTCAATCCGATTCAGACAGAAAAGCTCTACAGCCTGGCGTTGGAATATGCAGGACTGACAGGCGAAGAAACCGTATGGGATCTCTACTGTGGTATCGGTACAATCAGCCTTTTCATGGCGCAGTGCGCCAAGGAAGTCCATGGTGTGGAGATTGTACCGCAGGCAATCGAGGATGCCAGAAAGAATGCAGAGCGCAACCACATTGAGAATGCAACCTTCTATGTAGGCAAGGCTGAGGAAGTGCTACCGAGACTCTATGAGGAAGAGCATATATTTGCAGACGTTATCTGTGTCGATCCGCCCCGCAAAGGCTGTGATGAAGCTTGCCTTAATACTATCATTAAGATGGCACCAAAGAGAATCGTCTATGTAAGCTGCGACAGCGCTACACTGGCAAGAGATCTGAAATACCTGTGCGAGAATGGGTATGAGATCAGGAAAGTAAGAGCCGTGGACCAGTTTGGTCAGACGGTGCACACAGAGACGGTTGTCAAATTATCCCTCAAAAAAGAGACACCTAAGATTGAGGTTACAATGGAGCCTGATGAAGAGAGTAATTATACACCAGAGGAAAAGGCTACTTATTCAAAGATTAAGGAATATGTGAAGGAAAAGTATGGTGTGAATGTGCATACTTCTTATATTGCACAGGTAAAGCGGATGTGTGGTCTGGACATGGGTGAGAATTATAATAAGTCCAAGAAAGAGAATCCAGAGGTGAAGCAGTGTCCACAGGAGAAGGTGGAGTATATTAAGGACGCGTTGAGGCATTTTAAATTGATTTAGTAAAATTGATGGTATTATGTCACGGCAACATCACTACATACTCAAACAAAGCATGAAAATAAGACGTTTTTCGTTTGGAAAAGTGCTCTACTACACGTTTTTAGAAAAATAGCTCGGTATGGTTACTTTAAATGGATAATTGACATTATGGTATATATGCCATATAATATTTACAAAGGAGATTATATGACAGAATTTAAACTGATAGCATATGAAAAAGAAAATGGCGAAGTTCCAGTAGAGCAGTTTCTTGATTCTGTTAATCCTAAGATGCGAGCTAAAATATTTGGATTGCTGGGTATATTACAAGAGAAGGGAAAAATAATACTGACGAATGGATTTGTTAAAAAAACACAGAAAACTCCTAAAGAGGAGATTCGGATTGCAAAGGATAGAAGAAAAGATTTCATAGAAAGGGTGATGAAGGATGAGAACATTTGATGATATGCTTTCTAAGCAGTTAAAAGATGATGAGTTCAGAAAAGAATATGAAGCTATTCAGCCAGAGATGGATGGCATAAGAGCTATAGTGGATGCTCGTACTTCTCAGAATATGACCCAGAAGGAATTAGCTGAACGAACAGGCATCAATCAGGCAGATATCAGCAAGCTTGAGAATGGAACGAGGAATCCTTCTGTTAATTTACTTAAAAGATTAGCAGATGGTATGGGAATGGCTCTTAAGATTGAGTTTGTGCCTAAACAGAAAGCGTGATTATATGAAAATAGATTGATAATGCTTTGAATATAAATAGGCAATTGCGAAACAAGTTCGCAATCTTGATTGAAAACAAGGATAGAATCCTGCAATG
>ERZ773157.49-NODE-49-length-138284-cov-21.411838_pt1 | contig 138284 bp, 116 predicted proteins | sample MGYA00511480_ERZ773157 | MGnify/ENA primary metagenome ERZ773157 (study PRJEB29015, sample SAMEA2737863) | human gut metagenome | biome: human gut; feature: human-associated habitat; material: faeces | place: China | collected 2012 ... | reverse complement strand
CTTAAAATCCTGCGGGACTTATACTCCCATACGGGTTCGATTCCCGTTGCCGGCATTATATCAAGGCTGTACAAGAATGAATGGATTCTTGTACAGCTTTTTTTGCGCGCTGAGATGAGAAAAAGTGTGAATATATTGATTGTATATTGAATATATCTGAAGGAAATAACAGATATAAAGAAATATTGGCAGATAAAAAGAGAATAAGCAATATGTATGATGTTGCACAGAGAGTGAAAGACATAGGGATAGAAATGTTCAGATGAATAATGAATGATATGCAATTTGCCAAACAATAGAATAAAAATTAAGCTAGAGAAATAACAATGCCAGAAATAAACACTGGTATTGTTGTTTTTTTGACTTATAGGGGAAAATATAAAAAAATCCTAAAATTTGTGAAAAATTACAATGCGTCTAATATATGAGAAAAATGTCGAAAGCCAGTAAATGCGGTGGTTGCGAGGTTTGCGTACAAGCGGCATAGAAGAGCCTTATTGTTTTTGAAATGGAATCAATTGTGATATTGTTAAAAGTGCACAAAACAAACGTTGCACATAGGTTAAAAAGGCGACATAGTTACCAATGAAATGAATTGACTGTGTGAACTGTTTGTGATAATCTTATGAAAGATTTCGGGAAATTAGGGAATTTCCCGTGCAACAATGAGATATCGTATGAATTACGATGTTTTAGGAACAAGGAGGCAATTTATGAAAAAGAACAAAAAGCGGATTGTGGCGGCGTTCATGACGGTTCTCATGGCGTTGACATTAGTCCCAACATGGCTGTTGGGTGGTGCGTTTGCTACTACAGCTAAGGCCGCTGGGGAAAAAACTTATGAGCTTGATGGAAGAGTGGGCACATGGTCAGCAGGTGCTTATGATTCAGATGAACTTGTAGGAGAAATATTTGGGATAAAAGGAGTAAATGTTAAAGCTATAAGTAACAGTAATAGGGGAAAGAAATTTACAAATAATAGCGAGGAAATTTACTTTGGTGATGATGGAAAAGTGTTTTTCCAAATAACAAATACAAATGGTATAAGTTTTACTGTACCAACAAATAATGAAGCTACAGTTACAATTGTAGGTGCTGTCAGTAGCGGTGCAAGTAATGTAGATAAAGCTAAGCTATCAGTGAAAAACAGTAAAGGGGTTGTTGCTTTTGAAAGTACAGAAATGCTTAAAGGTGGAAGCAATGACGCAACAGATAAGGGATCAAAGAAAGGCTGTGCTGCCAGCTACACGGTGAAAGAACATGTGGAAGCAGGTGAATATACAATATATTCAGAGTCATCAACAACGACAGGATTAAAGGCAGATGTCTATTATGTAAAGGTTGAAACAAAGTCACTTGGTGCAGCAAAAGGTACTCAGCCGGTTGTATCATCAGTTTCAGCTAAGTATAACGAGACAACGGGAACTATAGATGTAGATTGGACTGCATCTACAGCTGCTGAGGGTGATGGAGCATATGAAGTTTATGTAAATGGTGGAGAGAAGCCTGTGACAACAATTAAGGCAGATGAGGCCATGAAGTATTCATATAAGCCATCAGCATCAGGCAGTTATACATTTACAGTAAAAGGTGTTCTTGGAGATAAGAAGAATGATGGTGTTACATCAGCATCAGTTTCTTATACACTTCCATTAGGTACACCTTCATTGACAGTAGATAGAGATGCTACAGATGGAACAAAGATTAAACTTAGTTCGGCTGTTGTTACAGAGGGAGAGTCATATGTTTTCCATGTATATGGTGCAGACGGAAAAACTCTTATAGAGAATGTTAACGGAACTGTATCTGAGAATGGAAAGAATGTATCAGCTGTAGCAGAAGGTCTTACAGAAGGATCTAAGTATTTTGTTGATGAAACAGTTAACAGAGGAACAGAATCAAAAACTAGTGAAAAGAAAGAAATCAGACCTTACAAGAATCCTGACAAGTCAACAGCGATTCCTGGAATGTCAGTAATAGAGCAGACAGATGGTACTAAGTCATCTAATGCTACAATTGTTAGAAATGCAGGAACAATAAAGGTATCACAGAATGATTATTCTAAAGTTGCAAGTGATGGTATGCAATATAACAGTATTATTGCCGGAACAGCCACAACAGGTAACTTTACAATAACAGCTGATGTAAAGCTTACAAGCATGGCAAGATCAGCTGGTAATAACCAGCAGGGTATTTATGTTGGTGCATTTGGTAGTACAGCACATAAGAGTGCTAGTGTTATTGCCGCTGAGTTAGGAACTAACTCAAAGGGATATACAGCTTATAATGGTGAAAAAAAGATTGCAAGATCTGGAGAAGCAGATATTAAGTTTAACCAGAAGTATACACTTACTTGTACAAGGGAAGGAAGTAAGTATACAACAACTATTACAGATGAAAAAGGCAACAAGGTTGTTTCTACAACAACTACAACAATAAATAAAGAATTAGCAGAAGGAAAGTCTGTTACACCTGGTATTTCGATTGTAGGTGCAGGTGCAGAAATAACTAATGTAAAGATAACATCAGGAGATACAACATTAGTTGACTCTACAAAGTTTGAGGGAACATACAGCCCATTTATTAATAACTGGTCAACTGTTGACAAGCCGGTTATTACAGATGTTACAGCAACACAGGCAAATGCAGAAGCTGGAAAGATATATATCAATGTATCAGAGGATATAAGTGTTGTTGGTGCAGCAGAAGTTGATGTTGATATGATTGACTACACAGGTAAGGTAGTTGATACTCAGACAGCAAGTACACTTGGCACAAAAGAAGAAGTTGTTGAATTTACACCAAAAGCAAGTGGTAGTTATATATTTAAGGCGTACGCTAAGAGACCTACAGAGACAACAAAGATTGAATCTGATGCAATAACTGTTAGTGGATTTGTTCTTCCACTTGAGGCACCAAAGCCTTCAGCAAGAACAGCAGAGAGCAGCAAGGTTGAAGTTTACTGGGATGCAGTTCCAGAAGCAACATCTTATAAAGTTGAATATAAGAAGAGTGATGCAGAAAGCTTTGAAGTTGTTACAAATTCAACAACAGCTACATCAGCAAAAACTGTTTCACTTACAGTAGGAGCTACATATACATTTAGAGTAACAGCTATGAGATCATGGGATGGTTCAGCTGTTACAAGTAGTGAAATGCAGTATACAGTTGCAGATCATGAACAGTTCATATGGAGATACACAGCATTCGGATCAGGCGTTACGGTAGATAAAGACAATCTTAGTGATAAGAAGAAGTCTGCTGATGGATATTCTGGAAGTGTTAATGAGGGAGATGGTAAAGTAAATGTATGGTCACTTAATAATAAAGGTAAGTTAGTACCAGCTTCAACAGATGGTGTATCATTCTATTATTCAGCAGTACCTACAAGCAAGAACTTTACACTTACAGCTACAGCAAATATTAATTCTTGGACATATACTAATGGACAGGAAGGATTTGGTCTTATGGCAGCGGATGCTGTTGGAGATAACGGAGATTCTTCAGTATTCTGGAATAACTCATACATGGCTTCAGTAACTAAGGTTGAGTACTACAGCAATATTGATGAAGAAACAGGAGTTGCTTCTGTAAGCAAAACTTCTGGAGATAAGATTTCTATGAAGCTTGGTATTGGTTCACAGGAAAAGATTGGTGTTACTAAGAAGAATATTGATAAGCTTAAGGATAATGATACTGATACAGTAACTAATGAATTTAAGACATCAATGACAACTCTTGATACATCTAAGCTTGGATCAGAGGCAGGAACATATAATCTTATTGGCAATTATACTAATACAGATGAAACATTTAAGAATACAACAGTTGCTAATCCTATGACATCAGTTAAGCTTACAATCAGAAAGAATAACACAGGTTATTTTGTAAGCTATACAGATGCAGCAGGAAATACAACAACTAAGAAGTATTATGATACAGAAGCACTTAGCCAGTTAGATGAAGATAATGTTTATATTGGTTTATTTGCATCAAGAACTTGTGATGTAACATTTAGTGATATTTCACTTACAACAATTAATCCAGAGGATGATGATCCAAAGGAAGAGAGACCTATGGAATATAAGGATGTTGTTTTAGGTATATCATCTGCTTCAACAGCAAGCACAGAAGATTATAAGCTTAAGGGACTTTCTAATGTAGATGGTCATGTTGTAGTGACTAAGGGAGAAGAAGTTGTTGGCGAGGCAGATGTTAAGGCTGATGAGGCATTTACATTTGATACAAAGCTTAAGGTTGGTGATAATAAGTACACAGTAACACTTACACCAGATTCAACATTTAAGTTTGATGAATATGAGATGCCAACTTCATATGATCCAATTGAAATATCTAAGACAGTAACATATGCGTACTTCACAGGTGATTTGATTTATGTAAGTGCTGAGGCTACTGCAGCAGTTGATGAAGCTAAGGCTAATGAGACTTATTCATCAAAGGCACAGATTAACTCAGGCAAGGGAACAAAGGGCAACCCAATTGATATCTACAATGCAGTTGCTTATGCAAAGGCTGGACAGAAGATTCTTCTTCTTGAAGGTGATTACAAGGTAGCTAACAACTTATTAATTCCATTTGGAATTAATGGTACAAGCGAGAAGCCAATCTACATGATGCCAGAAAAAGCTGGTACAAGAGTAGTTCTTGACTTCAAGGGTACAACAGGAGAAGGTTTAACACTTTGCGGTAATTACTGGTATATCCAGAACATAGATGTAACACATTCAGCTAATGGTAAGGATGGTATCCATGTAGCAGGAAGTTACAATGTATTAGATTGTGTTGACACATATGAGAATGGTAATACAGGTATTCAGATTAGTAGATTTTCAAATGTTCAGGCTAAGTCAGACTGGCCAGCATACAACACAATTAAGAACTGTACATCACATAACAATGCAGATGCAGGTTATGAGGATGCAGATGGATTCGCAGCTAAGTTAACAATTGGTAAGGGAAATGTGTTCCTTGGCTGTATTGCACATAACAATGCAGATGATGGATGGGATTTATTCGCAAAGGTTGAGACAGGAAATATTCCAACAGTTGTAATTATGAACTGTGTAGCTTATGCAAACGGATTCCTTGAAGACGGAACTAATGCCGGAAATGGTAATGGTTTCAAGATGGGTGGTTCAAGCCTTTCAGCAGGACATGTGCTTCTTAACTCAGTAGCATTTGATAATAAGGCAAAGGGTATTGATAGTAACTCATGCCCAGATAATGTAGTAGTAAGTTCAACATCTTACAATAACTTCAACTACAATGTCGGCTTATATACTAACGATTCTAAGAATACAAACTACAATGTATATGGTGTTCTTTCTTACAGAAATAAATCAGTAGATTTATCTGATAGCCTTAAGGCAAAGGGAACACAGGATGAAGCTAAGTTATATCAGGCAACTGATTATTACTGGAAAGCTGCATCAGGCGATGCTAAGGATTCAAGTGAGATATTAAGTGACAGCAGCTTTGCATCAGTAAATACTTATGCAGTAAATGTTGATACAGCAACAGCATTAGCAGATAATAATACAACATTACTTGCTGATACAGAGTCAACAATTAAGTATACAGCAAATCCGGTTAACAGAAATGCAGATGGTACTATCAGCATGAATGGACTTATGATGCTTACAGCTCAGACAAGAGCAGCTTTAGGAGCAGGCGTTGGTGCAGATTCACTTGACAGAGCTCCACAGCTTACAGCAGAGTCTAGAAAGATTCTTATCGACGCATTAGGCGAAGAAGAATTTAACAGAATTGCTTCTATGTCATTCACTTCACCAGTTCTTTCAAGAGATGGTGAGGAGGGAGCCCTTACAAAGGATTCAAGCAATATGGCATTAATGATGGTAATACTTATGGCATCTGTAGCTGCAGTTGCAGGAGTAGTTGTATTTGAGAAGAAGAGAAGAATGGCTAGATAATTCTTTGAAAATGTTAATACAGCAGAATGAAAACTAAATAATCTATAGTATTAAATTCCTGAGGAGTATATAATATATACGACTCAGGAATTTTTTTAGGGGATTATATTATTATGAAGAGATGGATAATAAGTGCAGGATTTGTGTTAGGAATAGCTGCGTGTATGTGGATAAGTATGACCACATTTGCAGCAGATGTGGATATCAAAGCAGAGTGCGAAGACAAGGGGTATGTGTATTGTGAGAGTGGAGAGCAGGCACTTGCTAAAGCGAATGAGTATCTTGATGATGTATGCTGGGATGACAGGACCGGAATATATGTTGTTTATCCGGGAAGCGATGTATCTGGAAGTGTAACGGTTAATAATAATCACAGCATTGCGGATTCTTATGAGGATTTTATATTTGATGTACAGGTATGTAATGAGAAGATAACGCTGCAAGGAGCTGGGTATAATCTTTTGAATGTGAAGAGATGTGCATATGAGACACATTCATATGGTCTTACAAGGGAACAGGCACTGGAAGCAGACGCAGCTGCAGATGAGGTAGTGAACGAATGCAATGCAGAAAGTACTTTGGATAAGATAAGCAGTATATATAATTATTTGTGTGATAATGTGGTTTATGACAGTGGGTATGAATATGGAAGCATATATGATGCACTGGTTTGCGAAAAAACTGTGTGCTCCGGTTATGCTGCCGCATTTCAGGTGATGATGGAAAAGCTGGATATTCCCTGTAAAATTATGGCGGGAAATGTAAATGGAACAGCACATGCGTGGAATGCAGTAAATGTATCTGGTAAATGGTATTATGTTGATGCAACATTTGCAAATACGATGGGCATGCGCGCTGACTATCTGTTATTCGGAAGTGACAGACGTGCGGATGTGTATGGGATTGGAATTGTTAGTGGAGATTATGGTACACGGCTGTCTGATGATGCGCTTGTAATTGAGGATACTGGTGACAATAAAGATAATAAGGCGGATGGAGATGGAAAAGGATATATTATCGTTATTGCTGTGGCAGTGCTCGTGATTGTAATTGCGGCGGGATGGTGTGCTTTAAGGGGAAAGAAAAGCTAATACGAAACATGATATTTGCATAGAAGATTATAATATTATATAATATAAATTATATTGTTAAATAAAGCGCATTAACGCGTTTGGGGTACATGAATGGAAAATAATAATGTCAACAGGATGCGCGATGGCGTCCAGAATATAATCCTGTTTTTTACAGATGCATTATGTATAATGATAAGTTATTACTTATCAGGATATATATGGTTAATGGCATATAAAGGCTTTAGCAGGGAATTTGCAATGCATCAGCTCAACGGAAGTCTGGTTACAGTTCTGATTGCGTTGATTATAACGGTTGTTTTTACTAATATAGAACCTGACTTCATAGTAAGAGGAAAATTTAAGGAAGCACGTTCCATTGTTAAAAAGATATTGGTTTTTGGTGCTTTTATAGCTGTGTATGAGCTTTTGAGAAGAGGTAATGAGGAGATTCCAAGAGGAATTTATGTAGTTACGATTTTCTTGTCATGTGTATTTATGTTTTTTACCAGACAACTGGTAAAAAGATATCTTTTTGCCAGAAGCCATAATAAAAGACATGCTCTTAATGTTATTGTGGTAACAACTAAAGACAGGGCTGCTCAGGTTATTAAGAGTATTAACAAGAAAGAAGACTGGATAAGAGATATAACTGCGCTTGTTATAGTTGATGCCAATATGGTAGGAGAAGAAATTAATGGAATCAGAGTAGGGGCTAATGCCCATACAATGATGGAATATATAAAGAATGAGATTGCTGATGAAGTTTATCTTGATCTTGACTATCAGACCAAAATCGGGTATAAGACAATGGTTATGGAACTTGAAGATATGGGTGTTACCGTTCATATGCGGCTTGAACTGCTTGAAACATTTAATGACTTCGATGCTGCAATGGGGCATCTTGGAACTATACCGGTTGTTACATTTGCTAACAGAATATTTGACTATAAGGCAATGCTTGTTAAGCGCATTATGGATATTGCAGGATCAATTGTTGGTATGATATTTTTATTGATTGCAATGATTATTTTTGGACCAATTATTAAACTGACATCGCCTGGACCTATCTTTTTTAAACAAAAGAGGGTTGGGAAAGGTGGAAGATATTTTTATATATATAAGTTCAGATCAATGTATCAGGATGCGGAGAAGAGACTTAAGGAACTGACTTCACAAAATGAAATGAGTGGATTTATGTTTAAAATGGAAGATGATCCCCGTATTACTCCGATAGGTAAGTTTTTGAGAAAGACAAGCATTGATGAACTGCCACAGTTTATTAATGTTTTCAAGGGGGATATGAGCCTTGTTGGAACAAGGCCGCCAACGGTTGGAGAATTTAAACAGTATCATGGACATCATAAGAGAAGACTGTCTATGAAACCTGGAATTACAGGAATGTGGCAGGCATACGGAAGAGATACTGTTACAGATTTTGAAGAAGTTGTTAAGATGGATCTTGAATATATTGACAATTGGAATCTTGGAATGGATATTAAGATTCTTGGAAAAACAGTGGTAACATTGTTTACAACTAAAGGAAAGTAATACATGAGGAGACATTTATATGAAAGAAAAGATTAAGCTGGTGTGGAATCTGGCTAAGAATGACTTTAAGAGCAGATTTGCAGGGTCATATTTTGGGGTTATATGGGCATTCGTTAATCCGATAGTTACTATTCTGTTATATTGGTTTGTGTTTGAGAAAGCACTGAATGCGGGAGCACAGATTACCAAGGCTGGTATTAATGTACCCTTTGTTTTATGGCTTATTGCGGGTATGATTCCGTGGTTTTATTTTTCGGAAGCGTGGAGTTCAGGCACTAATTCGTTAATAGAGTACAGCTATCTTGTTAAAAAGGTTGTTTTTGATATAAGATGTCTTCCTGTCATTAAGATAATATCATCATTATTTGTACATGTATTCTTTGTGGCAGTGGGTCTTATTATATATTTATTATATGGATATTATCCAACATTGCCGACAATTCAGATAATATATTATTCATTTGCAATGATTATGTTTACATTGGCTCTGACCTATGTCACATCATCTCTGGTTGTATTTTTTAGGGATTTATCACAGATAATTGCAATTATGATGCAGGTGCTTATGTGGATGACTCCTATTCTTTGGAATATTGATTCAATGCCACTTAATTCGGTTATTTTATTTATACTTAAGTTAAATCCAATGTACTATATTGTATCAGGTTATAGAGATGCACTTATAACTAAGTTCTGGTTTTTCAACAGACCGGAGCAGACATTGTATTTCTGGGGGGTAACAATAATTTTAATGATTCTTGGAAGAAGCTTGTTTAAGAAATTACAGGTTCATTTTGCAGATGTATTATAGTTCAGAAAGGTAAAGATATGTCAGAAGTTGCGATTAGTGTAAAAGATGTGAGCAAAATGTATAAGCTCTTTGATAAAAATTCAGACAGACTTAAGGATGCATTAGGTTTTTCAAAAAAGCAATTATATAAGGAACATTATGCATTGCATCATTTATCATTTGATGTATATAAAGGTGAAACAGTAGGAATAATTGGAACTAATGGAGCCGGTAAATCTACAATATTAAAAATAATAACAGGAGTTCTTAATCCTACTGAGGGAGAACTTGAAATTAATGGAAGAATTTCGGCACTTCTGGAATTAGGAGCCGGATTTAATCCAGAATATAATGGAATTGAAAATGTTTATCTTAATGGTACAATGCTTGGCTTTACTAAAGAAGAAATCGATGAAAGACTTCCTAAGATACTTGAATTTGCAGATATAGGTGATTTCGTATATCAGCCTGTTAAGACATATTCAAGTGGTATGTTTGTGCGTCTGGCATTTGCAGTTGCTATTAACATAGATCCTGAAATTCTTATAGTAGATGAGGCATTATCAGTAGGAGATGTGTTCTTTCAGGCAAAGTGTTATCAGAAATTCGAGGATTTTAAGAGAGATGGAAAGACAATTCTTTTTGTAAGTCATGATCTTGGAAGTATATCAAGATATTGTGACAGAGTTATTCTTCTTAATAAAGGAGAGAAACAAAGCGAAGGAAAACCTAAGGATATGATTAACCTCTATAAGAGGCTTATTACTACCAAAGCAGATAATAATCAGAATACGGATTCTAAAGATAAGGAACTGGTATCAATTAATTCAATATCAGGTGAGTGGAAGAAGAATTTTACAGTGAATCCCAAGCTTGAGGAATATGGAGATGGCAAAGCTAATATCATAGATTTTGCTATAATTGATAATGAAGGCAATCTTACAAATGTTATTGAAAAAGGCACAAAGTTTACTGTAAAAACTAAAATCAGAATAGAAGAACCGATAAAAGATCCTATATTTACACTGACATTCAAGAATGTAAGGGGAGTAGATATTACGGGAACTAATACGATGCTGGAAGATATAAGACTTGGAGTATGTAATGCAGGAGAATGTTATGTTGCATCTTATGAGCAGGAAATGAATCTTCAGGGTGGAGAGTATCTGATTTCTATGAGTTGTACAGGATATGAAAATGGAGATCTGAAGGCACATCACAGATTGTATGATCTTCTTAGCATAACTGTAGTATCTGATAAGAACACAGTTGGATTTTATGATATGAATTCTAAGGTTACTGTTGAAAGAGTTGAATAAACTATAACAAGAGGGGAAGGTATTATATGAACGCTAACTGGTTTGAATGGCTGACAGGCATGGATAAAAGCGTATATTGTATCGGAGACAGATGCCTGTCAGTTATGGAATACTGCAGTAAGTGTAATATTGATGCTGAATGGTCGAAAGATTTTGATGTGGAGAAATTACATAATACAGGAAGAAAGTTTGATGCTGTAATATTATGGGGGGTAAATATACCAGTTAAAAATCATCTTGCTGAGATTGTATCTGATTTTTTAACAAAAGACGGCAAACTTATAATGGTGTATGATAATCCACTGGGAGTAAGCATATTCAATGGATTTATCCCAGCAGGAGAGAAGAAATTTTTTGCAACATTTAACAATGAAAACCAGAAATGCAGCAATACATATTACCGTAAGGATGAAATTGAAGATGTATTAAATAGGGAAAATATAACAGGGTATAAGATATATTATCCTTACCCTAATGCAGACTATACGGAAACAATATATTCTGATAAACATATGCCGGAGAAAGGAGAACTTCATATTGAAGAATATCCTTTTGAAACATACAGAATGCAGCTTTTCAGGGAACAGAATCTGTATGACAGGCTTATAGAAGCAGGGTTATTTGAAAAATTTTCTAATTCATATATAGTAGTTACAGGAGGCAGCCTGCCTTGTGCTGACTATGTCAAATTTTCTAACGAGAGAAGAGAAAATCTTAATATATATACGGAACTTATCAGTGGTTCACATGTGCTTAAATGCGCATCGAATGAAAAGAGTCAGAAACATATAAGCAGACTTGGACAGATATATGTCGGATTGCAGAATTCATTTGAAGGTACGCCTTTAAAAGCAAATGTCTGCAATAAAATAAGTGATGCATGTGTAAGATTTGACTTTGTTAGAGGAAAAAGGCTTGATGTTATGCTGGATGAAGCCCTAGAAGAACAAGATAAGACCTCGTTTTATAAAATATTAGATAAATATCTTGAATATATCCATAAGGTATATGATTCGGGAAACTCAGAGTTTATGGATATCGATCTTATTTTCCAGAATATTATAATTGATAATGGCACATGGAATGTCATTGATTATGAGTGGACCTATGATGATAAGAGATATACGGCTGACTTTTTAATATACAGGGCAATCCGTTATTATTATTATCAGAGCCCATCATGTCGTAATGCATTTGAAAATATAAATCAGTTGTATGAATATTGTGGAATTCTGAGCGATGACATGGATACATATGATTCGCTTGAATGTGAATTTCAGGAATCAATTGTGGCAGAACACAGGGATACAGGATATAGTGATGCCGATGTGATTAAGCTGTCTGATATGATGATGGATATCAGGATTGAATGCCAAAATAAAGAATGTACTGATAATAATGGCTTTGTAACATGCCAGGTACCGGTTATTAATGACAATGTTGCAATTGAAACAGAATTGCCATGCGCATGTGAAACTCTGGAATTATGTACGCCGGATACAATGATAGCAGTGGGGAACTTATGTGTTCAGGGCTGGGATGGTCAGAATGGTACATGGGTTGATGTGGCGGAGATAAAAAGTGTGGGGATGAAAACGGATGATAATATTTATCTGTATCCTGACACTCCGTTTATAATGACTCTGGATTTTGCGGTTCCGGTTAACAGAATGCGCATGAGTATGAAGGTAATTACAAAACAAAAAGACATTATTACAATCATGCAGAAGTGGCAGGGAGAATATCTGCCAAGATTAGATGCAGCTGAACATAAAGTAGATGAGCTTACACAGTTGTGCGAAGAAAGAATGACTGTAATAAATGGATATAGACAGGAGCTGGATAGCATATATAACTCCAGAGGATGGAAGATGATGGAAAAAATGCGGGGGCTCAAATCAGTGTTAACTGGTAAAAGTTAGTGTCAATATGTGTCTAAATTGACAAATGATGAATAAAGGAATATCATTATAGTGTATGCCTAAAGGGCATGGACGATAATTAAGAATTTTACGGATGGAGAAATATATATGCAAAGAAAACAGGTGAGAAAAACAAAATTATTTTTGGTTCAGCTTGCTATAGTGATAATTAATACATTATTATTTGCTGTTGTATGGAATGTTTTTTATAAAAACAAACTTTGGGGTGACGCTTTTTATGGAAGAGGGAACTGGCTTGTTATAGTATTATTTTTGTTTATATATACTTCTATGGCACGTTTATATGGAGGACTTTCTCTAAGAATAAGCCGCATAACTGAACTTATATATTCACAATGTGTGGCAATATTTATTAGTAATTTTTTAATATATATTGTTATTGTATTGCTTTCGAGACATATGGTTAATGTTTTGCCATTATTAGCTGAAATGTTAATAAGTTGTGTGGTTAGCGCATTGTGGTCAGTTATTGCTAATAAATTGACTAATATTATATATAAGCCATCGAGAGTTCTACTTGTATATGATAATGTTCAGGCATATAAAAATGGAAAAAGCATAATAGATAAGCTTAACTGGAGATTTAATCTTGTAGGGGAGATAAAATTATCAGATATGGAAAGTTGGTCCAAGTCTGATGATAATGGTATGCAGGAATTTATAAGTAAGGTAAATGAAGTCAAGGCAAAATCAGTTATGCTTTGTGGACTGGCATCTACACAGAGAAATGATATCATTAAATATTGTGTTGACAATGACATAAAGGCATTTGTACGTCCTAATATAGGGGATTTTATGATTAGTAATGCGCAGATTATACAGATGGCAAATCTCCCGGTTATGATATGTGAGAGAACAACATGTGGCGTCGGATATGTCTTTATTAAGCGTGTTATGGATATATTTATTTCACTAGTAGGGTTGATAGTTACAAGTCCTATACTTATTATAACCGCAGTTATAATTAAGTTGTATGATGGAGGACCGGTATTTTATAAACAAGTTAGACTTACAAAAGATGGAAAAGAGTTTAAAATTCTCAAGTTTAGAAGTATGAGAGTTGATGCAGAAAAAGATGGTGTTGCAAGATTGTCGTCTCAGGGTGATAGCAGAATTACTCCTATTGGAAAAGTGATAAGAGCGTGTCGAATAGATGAATTACCACAGATGATTAATATTTTGCAGGGAGATCTTTCTTGTGTTGGACCAAGACCTGAGCGACCAGAAATTTCAGAACAGTATGTAAAAGAAATGCCAGAGTTTGCATTAAGACTTCAGGTAAAGGCTGGGCTTACAGGATATGCTCAGGTTTATGGAAAGTATAATACAGAACCATATGATAAACTTCAGATGGACCTTATGTATATATCAAAATTAGGCATAGTAACCGATATAAAGATTATATTAGCAACGATTAAAATCCTTTTTATGCCAGAAAGTACAGAAGGAGTTGCATCAGGAAGTACAACAGCTATGGTATCAGATCAGAAAAAGGCCTTGGCTGAATCGGCAGCAACCAAAGAGGATAGATGATTTGTGGGAGTTAAATTATGAATATACTTGTAGTGTGCCAGCATTATTGGCCTGAACCGTTTCCAATTGAAGATTATTGTGAAGAGTTGGTAAGACGGGGGCATACTGTATCTGTTATTACAGGAGTTCCCAATTATCCTATGGGCGAGATATATAAGGAATATAGGAATAAAAAAGCAAGAAATCAGATACATAATGGTGTAACAATACACAGAACGTTAACAATACCACGAAAACATAATGTTTTATTTAGAATGCTTAATTATTATAGTTTTGCAATATCATCATCAATCTATGCATTAAAATTAAAAGATGATTATGATGTAGTTCTGACAGTTCAAGGTTCTCCGGTAATGATGACAACGGCTGCATTAAAGTATGCGAAGAAACATGGTAAAAAAGCAATAATATATTGCATGGATTTGTGGCCAGCAAGTCTGAAGGCAGGTGGTATTAATGAAAACTCTATTATTTATAAATATTTTAACAGGGTTTCAAAGAAGTTATATTGTCAAGCTGATAAGATAATGGTGACATCCAAGCTGTTTAAGAAATATTTTTCTGAAAATTTTGGAATAGCTGGTAGTAAACTGATATATATGCCTCAATATGCAGATACTTTTTTTGAGGAAATGAAAAATGATAAGAAAATGGATGAAAATAAAGATTCATTTAATCTAGTATTTGCAGGCAATATGGGAACAGCGCAAAGTTTGCCTACTATATTAGAAGCAGCAAAAATATTGAAAGATGAGAATTTGAATATAACATGGCATATGGTTGGAAATGGATCTGAATACGAAATTAGCAAGAAGAAAGCTCAGGAATATATGTTGGATAATGTGATTTTTTATGGTCGAAAACCTAAAACGGACATGCCAAAGTATTATTCAATGGCAGATGCAATGCTTGTTACTTTATTTAAAGATGAATTAATATCATATACATTGCCAGGAAAAGTTCAGTCATATATGGCTGCTGGAAAACCTATAATTGCTGCAGCAGATGGGGAAACACCAGATATTATTTCACAGAGCCAATGTGGATTATGTGCACATTCTGAAGATGCTAAGGGGCTTGCAGATTGTGTGAGGAAATTCATAAATGAAAATAAATATGAAAAATATAGTGATAATTCCAGAAAATTTTATTTTGAATACTTTTCTAGAGAACGCTTTATGAATCAATTGGAAAAGATTTTAAAAGATGAATGCGAGGGAAATATATGATTTCAGTAGCTATGGCAACATACAATGGAGAAAAATATATTGTTGAACAGCTAGACTCAATATATAACCAGACAGTTAAAGCTGATGAAGTTATAATATGTGATGATGGTTCAAAAGATAATACGCAATCAATTATCAGAAATTATATTGTTGATAAAAAATTAGAGAATAAATGGAAGCTTTATATTAATGAAAAACAGTTGGGGTATATTGAAAATTTCAGAAAGGCAATTACTCTGACAGCAGGTGAATATATTTTTTTATCTGATCAGGATGATATATTTTATCCTAATAAATTTGAAAAAATGATAAATGTAATGCACACACATGATGATTGTATGTTATTAAATGCTAATTTCGAAATTATAGATGAAAACGGAATAGTAACAAATAATATGCGTGATAAATCTAGAAAACGTGTTAAAGGAATAAGAAAAATAGATTTTAGACAGTGGCTGTTCGAATCTTGTTTTCCAGGATTTTCCATGTGCTTAAGATATCCCATGCGAGATAGAATCAAAAATGCTGATTTCAGAAATTGTTATGGACATGATATAATATTAGGTCTTATTGCTTTGGACAGTAATGGAAATTATGAAATGGATGAGGTATTAAGTGGGTACAGAATGCATTTTAGTAATGTTACAGGTGGAAAGAACATAACTAATGATTACACCGTGTCTAATAGAGTAAAACAAAAAAATAAGGAATTAAGCGAATATAAGCTGTTAAAGAATGTTATAACAGACAATGATTTTAGTAATATTGATATGGATTTTTTAACTCAGAGAGAGAAAGAGTTAAAACGAAGAATTGATAATCTGGAATCTGGGAAAATAATACCATTAGTTAAGTTGATGCTGTTTACTAAAGCATATCCTAAAAGAACAATTATAGGAGATATGGTTTATACGATAAGGAGTTTTAAATAAATGAAAATTGTTTTTTGTACTCAGAATATGGCTCCATTTAGAATGCAGTGGATGGATGAGGTTGCGAAGTATCATGAAGTTGTTATATACCATTTAGATGAATATGAATCTGGTGTAAATAAAAAATATATATCATATGTTCCCAAGAGAGCTAAGGTTTATTGTGAGAAGAGGAAAAATGCTTTTTTCGGTTTAATTTATAATGAAATTAAGATTATAGAAGAAAATGCAGATGTGTATATATTAGACGGATATGGTTTTAAAGCACAACAACATTTAATTTTAACATTAAATAAAAAAAGAATACCTTTTATTATATCGGTAGATGGTGGGTTTGTTAATTTTGGAGAAAATCTAATAAAAAAGAATATAAAAAAATTTATAATGAGAAAGGCAGGGGCATATTTAAGTACATCTATAGAAACAGATAAGTTTATAAGGTATTATGCTGGAGCAGATATTAAAATATACAGGCATTTATTTTCCAGTGTAACAAATGAATATATAGAACATGAACCAGCAGATTTATTTGTAAAAAGAGAATTGAGAAAAGAACTGGGAATGTCAGATCAATATTCGATTATTACAGTTGGAAAATTTGAAAAAAGAAAAGGCTTTGATTTGTTAATTGAAGCTGCTAAAAAAGTGACAGGTGAATATAAAATTTATTTCATTGGTGCTTCAAATAATGAGATTTATCAGAAATTGATTACCAAGGATATAGAAAATAAAATAGAATTTATTGATTTTTGTGATAAAAATAAATTAAAAAAATATTATAGAGCATCGGATTTATTTATTCTTCCAACGAGAGAAGATATATGGGGACTAGTAATACCAGAAGCAATGGCGAATGGAATACCGGTAGTAACTACAGACAGATGTCTGGCGGGGGTTGCAATGCTGGAAAAGAATGAAATAATGAGAACTGAAAATATAGATGATATTGTCTTAAAATTGAATGAACAAATGAATTTAACAGATAAAGACAGACAGATTATTGGATTACGCAATATAAATAAAACTAAAGAATATTCAATAGAAAATGCAACTAATAAAGATATAGAAAATTTTAAAGAATTTCAGAAAAATAGTAAAGCATGAATTTGAAAGGGGATTTTATGAATCAACCACTTGTTAGCATAGTTATGCCTGTGTATAGAGTAGAAAAATATATAGAAGAATCAATAAAATCTATTGTTGAACAAACATATACAAATATTGAATTAATTGTTGTGGATGATGAAGGTGATGATAAATCAATTGAAATAGCAGAGTATATATTAAAGAATAGCAATATAGATTATAAAATTGTGAGAGAAAAAAATAAAGGATTGCCGGGTGCCAGAAATTACGGGGTTGAATTTGCTAAAGGAGAGTATGTGTGTTTTATTGATTCAGATGATTGCATTTCAAATAATCATGTGGAAGATTTAATTAAAATTTTAAAAACGCATAATTTAGATGTATGTTTTTCGGATTTTGAATATACAAATGAATCAAATCGAAAAGGAAAAAATATGGATAGTTTTTCTGAAAAAATATATAAAAAAGACGAACTATTAAACGCTTTTTCTACTAGAAAAATAAAGATTCATTGTTGTTCATTATGTATTAAGAAATCACTTTTTTTGGAATATAAGTTTAATGAAAAATTAAGATATGGAGAAGATGTTGAATTTATGTGGAGACTTTTTTCTGGCCAAGATTACATTGGAAGGTCTATGGTAAGTTCATATAAATATCTTATTAGAAGTAATTCGATAATGTCTACATATTCATATGACAAGGATAAGGTTTTTGTTGAAGAATTCAAAAAAAGCATGAAAACATTAATGGAGAAATACCCTGAAAATAAAAAAATATATATTGTGGCTTATTATAGAAATATATTTGGTTGGTTACATGCTCTTTCAAAAAAGACGACTTATATTCAGTTTTTGGAGGCCATTCAAATGATTGATAAAATGAAACTGATTCAGAATTTAAAAAGAAACAAGGATTTTAAAATTAGTATATTGGTTGGTATATTTAAAACGTCAGATAAAATTTTTTATAATATAATGAGAAAGATTTAACAAAATGGGAGAAGGATTTTTATGAATTCTGTTAAAACACAATATGATGTTTCTGTCATTATACCTGTATATAATTGCGAAAAATATATAAAAAAATGCATAGATTCGATATATAAACAAAATACGAAGTTATCATATGAAATAATTGTTGTAAATGATGGTAGTTCAGATGATTCAGAATGTATTTGTCAGACATTTATAGATAATGATAACTTTAAATATTGTTATAAAGAAAATTCAGGGGTTTCCGAGGCTAGAAATACAGGAATAGAATTGTCAACAGGGAAATATATTATTTTCATAGATGGGGATGATTATGTGTTGCCAGATTATTTGGATAATATAGTAGGTCTGGCTTTCGAAAATGATTTGGATATTTCTGTAGGTGGGTGCCAAATATTATATGAAAAAGATAATTGTAAAATAATAAATTCATTTAAAGAGGAAAAAATCTACACTGGTGCCGATGATTTAAAATCAGCAATTAAAAATTTCGGTTCAGATGGGCTATTAAATATCGCTGTATCTAAATGTTTTAAGAGAGAAATAATTAATAAATTTGATCTTAGATATAACAAAAAAATATCAAGTGGAGAAGATTTGTGCTTTAATTCAGAATATTTAAAATATATTAATAATATAGGGTTTTCTGATGATATATCCTATTGTTATGTAAGAAGAGATGTAGAATCTGGAGTTAATTCATATAAAAGTAATATAATTCATATGACAGAAACCTGTTTAAATGCAGTGAAAGATTTATATAAGTATTATAATTTAGATGATGAAAAGTCATTAATATTATTAGGGAATTTTTATATTGATTACATATCTAATGGAATCTATAATTTGTATAGAAAAAATTGCAAATTATCCGTTAAGGAAAAAAGAAATGTAATAAAAAAATTATATTCTTTAGATGAAAAAAATTTAAACAGTTTTAATGATAGGAAAGACATTCTCAGTAAAATTAGTACTTGTTTGATTAAGCTTGATAATGCCCATATTTCAAATGCATTGTATATTATATTATTTTTCGTTAGAAATAATTTTTCATCCTGTTATTATTGGATAAGGAATAAATGGATACATAAGGGGAAAAGATGAACAAAAGGTTAAGTAAGTGTATAAAATATATTAATGTTATTTTGGCTATTTTTATTGTTTTTTTGCATAGCAAAAATTATGTGTATTATGAAAATAATAGTGAATTAATCAATATAACTGTTAAAATAGAGGAATTTTTTACAAAATATATTTTTTCATGTGCGGTTCCATTTTTGTTTTTTATATCTGGATATCTGTTTTATCAGAATATAGAAGAGAAATCAATATATAAGAAAATAAAATCAAGAGTAACTACATTATTAATTCCATATATTTTATGGAATATAATTTCAACAGTGTATTTTGTTTCAATGTTGTACATTCCTTTTATAAAAAATAAAATTAGTATCGAACACATCGGGGGGATAAAAGGACTATTACAAAGCATATTTTTATTTAAATATAATCAAATAAATTGGTTTGTTTTTCAATTGATTATTTATGTTGCAATAAGTCCAATAATATATAAAATTATAAAAAATAAATTCTTATCTGTAGTATTAGGAGGAGTGTTATTCTGTGTTAGTTTAATTGGAATAGACACTAGATTTATAAGTGTATGTTCATTTAAACCGGTATTTCGTATAGATTGTTTGTTGTATTATTTCTTGGGAGCTATAGCAGGATATTATTTTAAAAATATAATAATGGAAAGTGCTAATAAGACAAACAAGAAAAGTATAATTATTGCTGTTTTACTAATATTACTTAGCTTTTTAATCGTTTCTATAAATACACATCACTTTGAAATTATTGCATATATTTTACAAATAGTAGCTTTATATATTTTAATAAAAGATATAGGCGAATTAGAAATTATCGAAAAAATTTCGAGGCATATAGATCCATTTTTTCTTTTGCAAACGCATTATTTTATAATGTATCCGCTGAAGAAAATAGTAGCAGGTATGTTTTATAAATTCTCTTGTTCAGCTTTAATAAGTTATTTTATGTGTCCATTTATAACTATTTTAATTATTTATATTATGGGCAGATGGTTAAAAGACAAAGAATTGAAATGGTATAGAATACTAATAGGTGGTAGATAAAAGAGGTAAGTAAATGGTATTACAAGAACTTATATTTGTTTTATTAATAGGGATGTTTATTGCAATAGAGTTAATAGGTAAAGCTGCATATATATATTTAGCATTGTTTTTACTGATGGCTATTTCTGTGTTTGCATATTCATTTGCGATTAATGGTCAAAAGGTGATTATAAATAAAAATAATCTTATTTGGTTATTATTTCCATTAAGTATTACTATAGGATTTAGTTTGAAAAATTTTCATTGGGTTAGACCATGTATTATATTCTTTTTAATATGCATTATTTTAATTATAAAAATCAATATTAAAGAAACTATTACTTTAGAAAAGGCAATAGTAGATGTAGCCCTTATAATATCAGTCAGCATCTTTCTTGAATGGTTATTTCCATCATTTTTTGCAAAAAATATATATCCTTTATATCCGGCATCTCAAAGTTGGATATTAAATAATCAAGTTAATTCTGGTTTATATTATTCGGGAATTATGTCGAATGTTGCTTGTGCGGCTCTGATGTTATCAGTAGGAGCAATAATTAGTCTTGTTAATAATAAAAAAATAAATTTTTGTATTATATTTACAGCGTTATTATTGACGGGAAAAAGAGCGGGTCTATTATCTTTTGTGGTATTGTTTTTTGTTTATTTTGTATTTTTAAAAGAAAAAAACAAAGATAAAAATATAAGAAAAAATAAGTATACTATAGTAATATTAGTTGCAATTTTTATCACAGCTATGATTGCTATATATATGCTGATAGAACAAAAGCAGTTTATAAGTAGATATTTTTCTTTTTTGGAAATTTTTGATTATAAAAATGGTAATATTTCATTATACAATTATTTGGATAAAATATCTGCTGGAAGATGGACAACTTATAAACAGAGTTTTGAACTTTTTTTGAAACATCCAATTAAAGGAATTGGTTGGGGAAACTTTACATTTATGAATTATAATCCGTATTTAGGTGAAGCTGTTTTAAATGTTCATAATATATATTTAAAATTATTGTGTGAAACAGGGGTGATTGGATTTTTTTCATTTGTAATTCCGGCTTTTATAACTATAAGAAAAACATGGTACAAAATTTGTTCCGGATTCAATAAAAAAACATATGTAATTGCTTTTCTGGTTCAGATTCAGTTTTTGATTTTAGGTCTTTTTGAAACAGAATTTGAAAATGTTATGTTCTACGCAGTATATTTTGCAGCAATATTTATAGCATCCAATTTAAAGGACCCGGATCAACACGAGGTGAAATGATGGCTAATGTAAAAAAGAACTTGATATATCAAAGTATATATAGGGTGTTGACAATAATAACACCATTAATTACATCTCCATATTTATCAAGAGTATTAGGTGCCAATGAATTAGGAAGATATTCATATACAATGTCTATTGTTAGTTATTTTAATTTAATTGCTGCACTTGGAACAGAATTATATGGTACCCGTGAAATTGCAAGAGTGAGAGTTAAACAATCAAAAGAAAAAATTTCAGAAACATTTTGGGGTATTTACATAGTACAGATGAGTATGTCATTGCTTGCGATGCTGTCATATTTCTTTTTTATCAGGGTAATATATACAAAAGATTTTTGGCTTGCATTAATTCAGGGAATATGGATTATGTCAACTTTGCTGGATATAAATTGGTTCTTTTTTGGAATGGAAGAATTTAAGTACACTGTTGTGCGTAATTGTATTGTAAAAATTGTTGGGATTGTTTTTATTTTATTATTTGTAAGACATAGCAATGATTTGTTGATATATGCATTTATTATGGGCGGAACTATGGTTATAAGCCAGTTGATGCTTTGGGCATATATGCCTAAGTATGTAATCAGACCTAGATTAAAAATCAACATGATAACAATGCATATTATCCCTAATTTAAAACTATTTATACCGTTAATTGGCAGTAGTGTTTACTGGACAATGGATAAAACAATGTTAGGGATTTTTAGCGATTATAATAATGTTGGATATTATTATAATGCAGATAAGGTAATGAATATACCGTTGAATCTAATAATAGGTATAGGTACAGTAATGTTGCCAAGAATGACATATTTAATACAGTCAGACGAAATGAAAAAATGGAAAGAAATGTTTGATAAGAGTGTGGAATTATATATTTTTATGGCGGCTGCAATTGGTGGAGGAATAGCTGCTATAGCGAATGAATTTGTGCCTTTCTTTTTTGGATCAGGGTATGATCCGTGCGTATATTTAATAATAGCATTTGCACCGATATTGCTATTGAAGGCATTAAATGATATGTTAAAAAATCAGTATATTATTCCGAGTGGTCAAGAGAAAGTATATACATATGCAGTATTTGGAGGAGCAATAAGTAATTTCTTTGCTAATTATTTCTTTATCAAAATGTTCGGGGCGTTTGGAGCTTTGATTGCAACAGGAGTCGCAGAAGTAGTGGTCTTTTTAATACAAGATATTTTATGCAAAGATATAAAAATTATGAAACTTGCAATGAAAAATTTCTGGTATATAATATTTGCAATAGCAATGTATTTCTGCGTAAGGCTGATATCAAGTATTATAAATACAAATATATATATTAGTCTGTTAGCTGAAATTATAATAGGAGCATTAGTATATATATTATTGTGCATTTTATATTGGAAAATTACTAAAAGAGTTGATTTTCATGCAATAATGAAAAAAAAGAGACTTTAATTTAAGGGATATATTTAAAATGAGAGATGAAAAACTAGATATATAAAAGGGAATATTGGCATTTTTAGTTATATTGGGGCATTGTATTTTATATGGAAGTATTGATCAGCAGACATTAATTCAAAGCAAAAGTTTTATATTAAGGTTTATATACACTTTCCATATGCCTTTATTTATGTTGATGTGCGGTTATTTTACAGCAAAATCGTTTGAAAAATATAAACTTAAATTGATTGTAAATAGAATCGTTATTTTATTCCCTTTAGTATGGATTGCAATAATATCAAGTATAGGAAGCTTAAAATATGGAATTATAAAATATGCAAGTGTATGTCTATATAAATTTTTAATAAATATCTGGTTTGTGTGGGCTGTTTTTTGGTTAACAATTGTGGTATCTATGGTATATAGTGTATTAAGTGCAATGTTTATGTAAGAGCAGTAATATATATTTTAATTATTTGCATGGCAAGTTTTTTACCCAATAAATATAATCTGGCAAATTATGTATTTATGATGCCGTATATGTTTGCTGGGTTTGAAATAGGAATCTCAGGAAAGGATATAAATGCTATTAAAATACCGAAGATTATTAATGTTATCGTTTTTTTAACGGCAGTACTTCTTGTGATAAATTATAATCAGATGTATATGATACATGTTGGAAACTTATCATTGTCAGAAACAAATGATATAGTAAAACAGATTTTTATAAACATGTATAGATGGGTAACTGGAATAGTGGTTAGTTATGTATGGTGGAAAAGTGTTAATTGGTTAATAGGAAAGTTTAACAAAGCAACTGTTTTTTTTAAGACAATAGGAAAAATTGGAAGGCTTTCAATGGAAATATATGTAATACATATATACTTATTGAGTATATTAAAGAAGATGGCGAAGTTGCTGAGTATACATTATTATTTTCCAATTGCATTGATGGAATCACTTATAATTCTAGGGATAACATTGTCGATTATATTTGTTTTAAAGAAAACGAATGTGTATAACTTAATATTTATAAAAACAAAAATATTGAAGATAAGTGAAATAAAAAATAGGAAAGGAACCGAAAGATGAATGAATTAGAATATCCATTTGATCCTGATTATATTACAAAAAAGAAAAAGTCTTTAAAAAATAGAATTTTGTCAACCAAGAATAATTTTATTGAGAAAAGAATTGCTATTCTTGGGGGAGAGACAACTGAAAATATTAAAGTTATATTGGAACTTTTTCTTTTGAATTATGGTATAAAGCCGGAATTTTATGAATCGGAATATAATCAGTATTATGAGGATGGAATGTTTCCAAATCAAGCACTTGAGGAATTTAAGCCAGATTTAATATACATATGTACATGCGTAAGAAATATAACAGATTGGCCATCAATTACAGATGACAAAGATACTGTTATTTCTAAGAGAGAAACCTTGGTTACAAAATTCACTGGGTTATGGAAGTCATTAACAGCCAGGTATAACTGTCCGATCATTCAGAATAATTTTGAATATCCGTTTTTTAGATTAATGGGTAATAAAGACGCCAGCGATTATCATGGAAGAGTAAATTTTGTAACAACACTTAATTGTGCGTTTTATGACTATGCACAATCACATGAAAATTTTTATATATGTGATGTTAATTATATTTCATCATCTTATGGATTAGATAAGTGGGCAGAACCTTTTTACTGGCATATGTATAAATATGCAGTAGCTGTTCCTGCTATTCCTTATCTTTCTTTTAATGTAGCAAATATAATTAAGTCTTTGTATGGAAAAAATAAAAAAGCCTTTAATCTTGATCTGGATAATACATTATGGGGTGGAATTGTAGGAGATGATGGTGTAGATAATATTGAAATCGGACAAGAAACATCATTAGCTCAGACATATAGTGAGTTTCAGGAATATGTCAAACTGCACAAACAATTAGGCGTGTTGCTTACAGTTAATTCTAAAAATGATTTGAATAATGCGATAAGCGGATTTGAAAGACCAGATAGTGTATTGAATAAAGAGGATTTTGTAAGTTTTAAGGCTAACTGGAATCCGAAGAGCGTTAATATCGTTGAAACAGCTCAAGAACTTACATTATTACCAGAAAGCTTTGTGTTTGTTGATGATAATCCGGCTGAAAGAGCAATTATAGAAAGTCAGGTAGAAGGAGTTGCTGTACCACAGATAGATTGTGTGGAACATTATATTCAGGAGATTGATAAAGCTGGGTATTTTGAAGTGACAAATTTATCTGGAGATGATTTGAAAAGAAACAAGATGTATCAGGAAAATGCAAAAAGAACAGAGTTACAGTCATCATTTGTTGATTATGAAGATTATCTCAAGTCATTAGAAATGAAAGGTGAAATTCATAGCTTTGTTCCAATGTATATGTCTAGAATTGCTCAGTTAACAAATAAAAGTAATCAGTTTAATTTGACAACAAAACGCTATAGTCAGAATGATATTGAGAATGTAGCGGCAGATACTAATCATATTACACTGTATGGTAAGTTGGGAGACAGATTTGGCGATAACGGTGTGGTAAGTATTGTAATAGGAAGAATAGATGGAGAACATAAAGACGAGTTACATATGGAATTATGGCTGATGAGTTGCAGAGTCCTGAAAAGAGATATGGAGTACGCCATGATGGATGAACTTGTCAGTAAGGCAAAAGCTGCTGGTATCAAGAAAATAATTGGATATTATTATCCGACAGCTAAGAATGCTATGGTAAAGGACTTTTATGCTTTACAAGGATTTTCAAAAATATCCGAAGATGAAGAAGGAAATACAACATGGGAATTCATTATTGAAGATACATATGAAAAGAAACAGCATGTTATATCGGTTAATGAAAAGGAATGATAATGAATAATTGTATTATTTTAAGTAATGGTTTTCAGATTCCTAATATAGGAATTGGAACCTGGCAGATTACAGACAAGGAACAGATATCAGAAATTATTAAGAATGCAAGAGAGCTGGGATACAGATTGATAGATACCGCAGCAGCATATAGTAACGAGATTTCAATATCAAAAGCAATAAGTAAGCTGGATTTAAATAGACAGGATATAATAATTTCTGACAAGGTATGGAATACAAGCAGAGGTTACCAAGCTGTACAAGATGCATGCAAAAAGTCATTAAAGAAATTAAAGACGGATTACATAGATATATATTTGGTACACTGGCCAGCGTCAATGAAATTATATTCAGACTGGGCAGATATAAACGCAGATACATGGCGAGGGATGGAACAGCTATATAAGGATGGATTTGTCAGGGCTATTGGGGTATGTAATTTTAAAATTCACCATTTACAGGAATTGAAAAAAACTGCTGATATTATGCCGATGATTAATCAGATTGAATATCATCCTGGACTTGACCAAAAAGATATTTTACATTATTGTAATGAGAATGACATAAAAGTTGAAGCTAGCAGTCCATTGGGAAATGGAGAAATATTGAATAATAACATTCTTAAAGAGATAGCAGAAAAGAAGAGGAAAACTGTTGCACAAATATCTATAAGATGGGAAATCCAGAAAGGTTTAATAGTTATTCCTAAAACATGCAATATCGGAAGATTAGCAGAAAATATGGATGTGTTTGATTTTGAACTGAGTAAAGAAGAAATGAGTGAAATTGATAATATTCCATATTGTGGCGGCATAGGGATTGATTCTGATGAGGTGATTGAATTTGGCTAATACAGAAAAAGAAACTAAAGAATTAAAAGAATTAAGAAAAAAGATATTTATTACAGGTTACAAGGGCGGAATGGCGCATCTCGCATCATGCTATTCATGCCTGGAGATGATTTATGCGCTTTATTTAAAGGGTATTTTGCGATACAATCCGCAGAATCCCAAATGGGAGGACAGAGACAGATTTATTCTTAGCAAAGGACATGCGGGACTTGCTCTTTATGGGGTGATGCAGAAGGCTGGACTCATAACCGAAGAAATGTATGAGTCCTATCTGACAGAGAATTCTTGTATTGGTGGGGAGCCATGTATGCGTGATAGTTTGTGGGTCGAAGCTACTACAGGTTCTTTGGGACATGGACTATCAATGGGACTGGGAATTGCAATGGCTCTGAAAATGAATAAAAGTAATGCAAAAGTGTATGTGATGCTGGGAGACGGAGAACTTGAAGAGGGAACTGTATGGGAAGCAATAATGACCGCTCCGTCATTTGGCGTGGACAATTTGGTTGCTATACTGGATTGTAATAAGATACAGAAAATGGATTTTGTTGATAATGTTATTGGTGAAGCTAAATGGACTGAGAAGTGGGGAAGCTTTGGATGGAGTGTTTCAACTGTTGATGGACATGACATGGAAGCTTTTTGCAAAACTATCCGTGAGGAGTCAGAAGATAAAAAACCTAGACTGATAATAGCTAATACAGTTAAAGGAAAAGGTGTGTCTATAATGGAAAATAATCCTAACTGGCATTTCAGACTCCCAGGTAAAAAGGAACTCAAGGTGTTTAAGGCTGAATTGGGAATAAAGGATGAGGAATTGGAGTAATGTATGAATAGCGCATATATAGGAAAGTTAATGGAACTTGCAGAAAAAGATAATGATGTGATTCATTTGCTGGCTGATAGTGGCACTGGTTATGATGAAATGTTCAGAAGAAATTTTCCTGATCAGATATACAATTTCGGGATAGGCGAAGAGAATATGGTTGCAGCAGCAGCAGGAATGGCTTCGGCAGGGAAAAAACCATTTGTTTTTACCGCAGGGGCATTTCTGGCATATCGTTGTATGGAATTTATACGAGATGATGTATGTTTTCAAAACCTAAATGTGAAAATTGTTGGAATGGGAAGCGGTTTGGCATGGAGTTCATTAGGACCGACACATCATACAACAGAAGACATTTCAATATTAAGAGTAATACCGAATCTTATGATATTGTCTCCGGCGACACCAAAGCAAGTTGCAGAGTGCGTTCAGACAGCATATGAGCATTTTGGACCTGTATACATAAAGATTGGCATGAATCATGAAAAAGAGTTTTTTCCAGAGAACTATAAACATAGTATTTATAAAAATGATATATTGAAAGACGGCAGTGATGTAGCTGTTTTTGTTACAGGGAGTATACTTGAAGAGGCAGTGAAAGTATGCGATATGCTTGACAGAGAAGGTATTTCTGTTAAACTAATCAATGTAACAACAATTAAACCTTTTAATACTGAGGAAGTTGTTAATGTTGCGAGGGATATTAGCAGGATTGTGGTAATAGAGGAACATAATATATATGGTGGGCTTGCTGGGATAATAGCTGAAACATTAATGTATGCTGGAATAAATGCCAAGATATTACCAATTGGACTTAAAGATAATTTTGCAGAAGGATATGGTAGCCAGCAAATGGTTAGGAAGGTTAATGGACTTGATGCAGAAAGTATATATCACCAGATTATGGAGAGTAATTTAATATGAATGAATATACGATATCTGAAATAGAAGTTGGAATGAGTGCGTCGTTCAAGAAGATTATAACAAAAGACATGGAGGACGCATTCCGAATTATTTCAGAAGATGAAAATCCTTTGCATAAAGATGATGAATTTGCCTCTGCAATAAGTAATGGCAAATATTCTACACATGTGACATTTGGAATGCTTACTGCATCTTTATACTCTACTGTGGCAGGTATGTTTCTGCCTGGGAAATATAGTCTGATACATAGTTTTGAGGAAATTTCCTTTACCAGACCAGTTTTTGTCGGGGATGAGTTATTAGTGGAAGCTGAAGTAACAGATAAGGTAGAAGAACTAAAGATGATAAGGCTAAAAGTAACTATTAAGAATCAGAATAACAAGGTTGTATCTAAGGCTAAAATGAAAGTGTTAGTTATGAAATAAAATTTTGGAGGATAATAAAATGACAAGAGAAGAAGTTTATGAAAGACTTAATGGCGTATTTAGAGATGTTTTGGATGATGATTCTATAGAACTTCATGATGAAACAGTTGCAGATGATGTTGATGGATGGGATTCATTTGAACATATTAATCTCATTGTTGGAGTTGAAGAAGAATTCGGTTTTAAGATTCCTATGGGAAAAGTTGTAACTATGAAAAATGTAGGCGAAATGGTTGATATCATATTAGAAATGGGTAAGTAGAATGTCGATTACATCATTTTATTTTTTGATATTAATAGCAGTTGGAGCATTATTTTACTATATTTTACCTAAAAGATGCCAGTGGTGTGTGTTATTAGTTCTTAGTATAATATTCTATTATTTTGCAGCAACTCCATATACGATAGGTTATCTTGTTATATCTACATTTATAGCATATGCATCAACGATGTGGATTAAAAGACGAAGAGAAGCAGAAGAAAAAGAACCTCATGGGGCATTAATAGTTACGATAGTTGCTTTAGCATTAAATGCTGCAATATGGTTTGTTATAAAGGGAAGAGGACTATGGCTCCCTGTTGCTTCAATTATTATTGGAAAACATAATGTTGATTTTTATAATAAAATAGCAGGGTATCAGTTGATAGCATCTCTCGGAATGGGATATTACACTTTGCAAATAATAGGGTATATCATTGACTGTTACTGGAAGAATATTGTGCCTCAAAAAAATCCATTAAAGTTATTTCTGTTTGTTTGCTATTTTCCACAGTTAACAACAGGACCTATAAGTAGATATGAGCAATTGGATACTCTTTATGAGAAACATAATTTTGAATACCAGAATTTATGTTTTGGTTCACAGAGAATTTTATGGGGATTTGTCAAAAAAATTGTTTTAGCAGAAAGAGTCGGAGTTATTGTTGCAGCGATTAATGCAGCACCTGCTACATATACAGGATTTTATTCATGGATTACCATTCTTTTATATCCATTGCAGATGTATGCTGATTTTTCAGGATGTATGGATATAGTTCTAGGCGTTTCAGAAATATTTGGAATACACTTAGCGGAGAACTTTAAAAATCCTTTCTTTTCCAGAACATCACAGGAGTTTTGGCAGAGATGGCATATAACACTTGGTACATGGGCAAAAGATTATGTACTTTATCCATTGTTGAAATCCAAGACCATGATTAGCTTTGGAAAATTTACTAAAAGAAAATTAGGCAAAAAGAAGAGTAAGCTATTAGTTAACTGTGTCGGAATGTTCATATTATGGATGATTATGGGAATCTGGCATGGTGGATTTAGATATGTTGTAGGTGTAAGTCTCTGGTATTGGGTAATACTTATGCTTGGAGAGATATTATCTCCATTCTTCCAAAAGATAACCAATACTCTTAATATGAAGACGGATAGTTTTGCATGGCATCTTTTTCAGTCAATAAGAACTTATGTTATATATGCTGTAGGAGCAACATTCTTTAGCTTAGGAATATCAAATGGTATTTTCAGATTAAAGGATGCAGCGAAGGTTATATTAAAGAAGGGGTATGCAAACCCGTGGATATTTTTTGATCAAAGTATTTTAAATACGGGAATTAGCTGGGGAGATATTAACATTATTATTATTGTAACTATTATGTTGGTAATTGTAGCAATTATACGTGAAAAGTATGGTTATGCACGAAATTGGATTAGAGAACAGAGCTTTATTTTTAGATGGATTATATGGATTAGCCTGTTTGTATTTGTGTTAATATATGGAAAGTATGGACCGGGATATGATGCATCAATATTTATATATCAAGGCTTTTAGATGGTGTGTTTAGATGAGAAAAATTAATAGAAAAAAAGTGGTAAATCTGGTTGGATTTATTATGTTTGTTGTGATTGTTTCCAGAGTATTTCTTAATGTTACCTATTTGTTTAGAAATGTAACTATGGATAGGTATCATATAGTCGGATTGGAACAGGAAAATGTCGATATGGTATATATAGGTGGTAGCGCGGCATTTGTATACTGGCAGCCGCTTAAGGCATGGAATGATTATGGTTATACATCATATAGTTATGCAACAAATACAATACAGGCAGAATCATTAAAAGCATATGTTGAAGAAGTACATAAGAAGCAGAATCCAGAACTTTTTGTAATTGGGGTTAGAGCATTTCAATATTATTCTGACGAGCCTTCGGAGGCTGGAATTCGTAATAGTTCAGATTTTATGGATATGACATCGATTTCTCGCTATAAATTATTAAATCAGTATTTTAAAAATCGTAATGTATCTAAAGATACAGATAAATTGTCATATTATTTAGACATAGCAAAATATCACACAAATACAAGTAATCTTGCCTCGAAAGAAGCGTGGGGATTTATTAATAATAATGGTAAAAGTGAGAATAAAGGCTGGGAATGGATGGATTCTTATGCATATCTTGATGCTCCGAAAGATTATGAAACTCAAGAGAGGGCAGAATTGCTTGAAAACGATAAAAAAATTCTGGAAGAACTTTTATCATATTGTAAATCTGAAAAATTAAATGTTTTATTTGTAGTGTGTCCATATTGGATAACCAAGGAAGATCAGGCCAAATATAATACTATTGGGGATATGATTAAAGAAAGCGGATTTAATTATTTGAATGCAAATGATTATTACGATGAAATGAAATTGGATTTCTCAACAGATTTCTATAACAAAAATCATGTCAACCAATTTGGAGCAGAAAAATATACCGCATTTCTGGAAAAGTATATCTCAGATAACTATAATCTGATAAGTCATAAAGGAGATTCAGCATATGCATCATGGGATGATGCTTATAATCAGTATTCACAGCAGGAGAAGACCCATGCAAATGCAGTTACACAATTGAAGGAAAGTTTTGAAAAAAGTGATGAAATTCAAAAACAGATGATAGAAACACAGAGTTTAGCAGAATGGTGGAAACTTGCCAGTGAAAATCGTTTTTCACTATTAATAGCAGGAACGCAAAGTGTGAATTATCCACAAAATATATCAGATCAAAAAGTGCTTGCAGAATGGGGAATTGCACAGGATGAGAATAATTATATCAGAGTTATAAATGGTGGAAAAATTGAATATTCAAATGCTGTTAATAAAGTGTTAACGGCAAATGGAGTTTTGGGAATGTGGTATGATACTGAATATTATATCTCTATTCAACAAAATCAACTTATCATTTCAATAGATGATAATCAGATTGATACAGATGAGGGAAAAATAAATATTGTGATTTTTGATAACTGGTATCGCAAGTTTGTAGGAAATTTAACTTTATCTGAAAATGAAAATGGAAAATTAGAAATTAATTATCATTAATGGAAATATAAAATGAATAATAGAATAAATACACCATTACTTATACTACCGTGTGCTGGCGGAAGTGCAGCCAATTATAGAGGCTACACAAAATATTATAAAAATGTAATAATATATGAATATCCAGGACATTGGGCAAAGATAGATGAACATTTAGATGAATCGTTTGACAAAATGGTAGAATGTATGGTTGATTCAGTTTCTGGACAAGTGGACAATGACGATATAATTGTATTAGGACATAGCATGGGTGCTTTAGTCGGTTATGCTTCCATAGAATGTTTTCGAAAAAGGCATATTACGGTCAGAGGTTTATATGTAGCAGCAAGTTATTGCCCATATTCATCTGTTAATACATTTAACAAAATAGAATCAGATATAGATATATACAGATTTTTGAAAAATATAAGTGGAATATCTGACAAAATTATTGGCAGTGATTTTTTTAAAGAAAATATGTTGCCGGCAATTAAAAATGACTTTAAAATTTTGAAAATGCTTAAAAATAGTAGATATTTAGATCAACAAGAAGCTATTCCAATAACTGGACTATATGGCGAAGATGACCCTTTAGTATCATATATTGATATTGTGAAATGGAATATGTATTCTTCGGGAACATTTAAAGTCGCTAGATATAAAGGGGATCATTTTTTTGTTACTGCTGATAACAATATTAGAGAAATTATTGCTGAGATAAAGTAAGCGCTACATAATCTCCCGTAGTGTAATGCTTCAATTCCTGATGTAGAATTAGAACGTAATGGATATAATTTGGCAAACTATGTATTTATGCTTCCATATATGTTTATAGGATTTGAAATTGGCATAGATGATAAAATATTTAATGTGATTAAGAGCAATATTGCATTAAATATAGTAGCGTTTTTATTTGCTTCAATATTAGTGCTAAATTATAAACAAAATTATATGATTCATGTGGGTAACATTTCGTTATTGCATACAGAAAATATAAAAACACAAATATTCGTCGATTTATATAGATGGATTGCTGGATTAATAGTGAGTTATACTTGGTGGCAGCTTATTAATTACATGTGCGGAAAAATAAAAAAATTTAGGCTGTATAAGGTTATGGAGTTGATAGGAAGATATTCTTTGGAAATTTACATAATTCATATATATTTATTAAGTTTTTTGAAAAAAGTAGCACAAGTATTAAATATACACTATGCTATTTATATATCAATTATACAGGCAATTATTATCTTAGTAATTACATTGGGGGTAATAGCATTTTTAAAGAAAATTAAAATATATAATGTTATTTTCCCTAAAAAGAAGATATGTATTTCACATAGGGAGGTACAGAAAGAGTTAAACTGAGCGAATTTAAATAATACCTGAATTTTGAATGTTGAGGAGAAAAAGGAAAAGATAGCTCCTCATGAGTATATCCAGAATGAACTTAAAAGATGATAATAGTATTTTATAAATATATTGATGGAGATATAAAGTCCGAGACGAAAGTCTTGGACTTTTTTAGTAAGCGCTGCGTAAACTGCCGTATAAATATCCTTCTCATCCAATCCATAGTAAATCGGATTTCTGAATGTTTATTAAGATTACATGTTTCCTGTATCATCGTAAACGCTCCAACCCATGTACCTTGACTTTTAAAAGACCGCTAACCACGGTCTTTTTGTTTTCTGATGTATTCTGGCAGCTTTGGTGACACAGGGAAATTCTGGATGATAAGGATTCAAATCCACATTTGTTTATTGATTTCTCAGCGCCACGAAGAGATAAGCTTGATAATACTAAGATGTTTTTCATACTTAAAGAATTAATAGGAACAAACCAATCTACAGCGTTGGCAAAATATGCAATCATCCAGTTGATAAGGCAGGGTGCACCAGCTAATCTGATAAAGGATTTCACTGGATATAAGGATATTATATATAACCATTGTCAGGAGATTGTTGACGAGGAAAATGGTATTGTATCGCACGAGGAGAAGTGTAGAAAGCTGGATGTGAGTTTGAGGATGGGGAGATTGAATGGGGTGTTTTGAAATGAAAAATATATTGTAAAAATAGAGGCAATATGATACTATATAACTAGTTGAAATTGAAGTTAATGGTCGGATTGATGATTGTTTATATAATAAGTCAATGAGCAGTGGCTTATTAGCGAAAGCAAGGTGATTGATTCAATGTATTTAAAGATGTTGAGTTTAGAAATGATTTAATTGAATATGGAATATAAGAGAGGCTTTTACGACCTCTCTTAAATTGTTATTTTTTAGCAATTTTAGTTTGAAATAATTTTTAGTGGGAGGGTGAGTCCATGATATATGTTCCTATGATAAAAACTCGGCAAGAAGAATTAAAAGTCTTCAATGAAATGAGTTATTGCTTTTCCAAGAACATGCTGCCTTTAATCGAAATAATCAATGAAATATATGAAACTAGATATAAAAAAGATGAAAAAGGCGAATATGTTTATAATTACAGTAAAAAAAGGAAAACTAAGATAAAAGAAGAACCAACCGAAGAAGATATTATTACTTTGAAAGAGATTAATAAAATCATTGATGGAAAAATGATGTTTATTGATTATTTTAGATTTTCATTAAAAAAGTATGGCAAAAATATTGATATAAAAAAAGCAGGGTTATCATTTGATTTAAATAGCAATTTAGATTTATACAAAAAGAAATTACTAGAGACAATACGATATTCTAATATGATTCCGGTAGTATCAATTAAAAATGATTGTGAATTTCCTAAATCAAATTTGATAAAATTTGTTTTGAATTTGCAAGAGAAAACAACGCATATGGCATTAAGGATCACAGCGGATTGGTTGGATGAGACAAAAGATATTATTGGAAAATTAAGAGCGTCTGATTTTTTGCTTTTCGATGTAGAAGAGCAGAATCCACAATATAAATTTGTGGAAATAGAAGAATTAAATGATTTAAAGGCAGAGTGTCAGATTATTTTATTGAATTCCCCAAGGAAAAAGGATATAAAAAACGGGGAGTATCCAGAACACGATGAAACTGATTTAATAAATAATTGTGCCAAAGAAGTTGCTTCAGAATATAATTTGAATGGATATGGGGATTATTGTGGATTAAAAGATGCCATGCCAAGTAATGATGGTTCGAATGGAAAGGGAGCAGCATTAGCATTGCTTTATGACTATAATAAAAATGTATTTTATTCATATTGTAATCATGATACTAGCAAGGGAATGTCCGGATATACTACATTAATTCCTGTTATTAGAAGTGATGAAAATGCATTAAATCCTGATAGAGATTGTCCAGCATATGAAAAAATAAATTCCATGAGTACGGCAGGAAATTGGGCTACATGGCATCATATAAATGCTGCACGATATATACATCAAACATACAAATATATGTAACAATATGAGGAGGCTGGCTTTTTCAGTCTCCTCATTTATAAATATGAGATGGTGGAATTTGATTTTTGTAAAACCATTGATAGTCAATCTCTAAGATATCATTATAATTTTGTTTTAGAAAAGTCCATTGCTTTTGAAATCGCTGTTTTATGATTCTTTTAAATATTGTATTAATTGAATCTGATGAATAGTTCTGATTTATATAATTAATGATTTCAGAACGGTTTTTTAATGAATAATCTAATGTGAAATGAGAAAAAAATTCGCATTTTCTAATTAGCTTTAATTGAGCTAATGGACTTATTTCATTTTCTAAGATTGCACTTCGAACAAGAGTAAATCTGTAATTCTTAAATTTATTTTGCTTATATGAATAGATACCGCATTTTTCAGGAATAATTTTAATAACATTTTCTACATTTGATTCTGAACAGATTATATAAACTTTATCAAAAATTTTGTAGTAATCTTTGATTTGTTTTTTTAAACGAGTAAGATTGTCTAAGTCAGTTTTTATTTCATAAGCAATACTTTCACCATTAATTTTACATAAATCTGCCCGGCTTGAACCTACAGGGAGTTCAAAAATAGTCACATGATTTCTACCATTCAAAAGAATCTGTTTAATAAAACTAGATTTTATACAAATTTCATTAGGATAATAATTCATTATTATTTTATTATAAATCTTATGTATATTTTCATCTGGCATAGTAGAAAGATATGATGAATCAATATTTTTAATAAGATTGCTATATAATATTGTTGTGTTCTCTATTGTAGAATAATGTGTGTATAATTGCTGAGCACTTTTAAATGTTGGATATATTATTTTATTTGCCAACAATAACACCACCCTTCATTTTTGTATTATTCTAACATATAAAACAGAAAAAATATATTGAAAAAAAATTGACCTAAAGGGTTAATTAAAGTATACTTATTCAAAGTAAGAGGAGGGGATTTTCATGATAATTAGGTACTCATCGAATAAATTAGAAAAAAAATTGACTGATCAGAGATTATTAAAAAAGTATTATAGTAATGATTATAATAAAATTATTAATAGATTATCGGAGTTGATTGCAGCAAATAATTTATCAGAAATTTCAGAAAATCCGCCTCCTAGGAGGCACAAGTTAAATGGAAATTTACAAAATTGTTGGGGTATAGATTATTCTAAAAATGATCGTATTGTTATAAAACCAATTGGTAAATTTGATATTAATGATGTTTCTTCTATTGTTGAAATAGAAATTGTTGATTTAGAAGATTATCATTAATGAAAGGGTGTGATATTATGGGTAGCAATTTTCTTGTTCCTACAGGAAATATTATAAGAGAATATTTGGAAGAATATGGAATTACTCAGAAGGATTTGGCAGAGAGAACGAATGTTAGTGAAAAGCATATATCAAATGTTTTAAATGGTAAAAGCAGATTAACTGAAGAATTGGCATTAAAATTAGAAAAGATCATTATAGATGTACCTGCTTCATATTGGCTTAATTACGAAGCAAAGTATAGAGAACAGTTAGCAAGAGAAGAGGAGATTGCTATTATTAATAAATGGGACTTAAAGGGATTATCTAAGAAGTTTCATTTTAAAGAGGTGTTTAAAGGATTAAATCTGAATTTAACAGAGCAGGCTATAGAAATGTTGAAGTTATTAAAAATAAGCGATTTCAATAATTTCGATAATGTATATAATGATATTTCAGTGGACTTTATGGAGGATGGAGGAGAAAAAGAGGCAATAGCTATTTGGTTGAATATGTGTGAATCTGAAATTGAAATACAAAATGATGATATAGAAAATATTTTATATAAGGAATCTAATCTGAAAGGAAATTTAAAAAAATTCAAATTATTATCTAACAACAATAACGATTCGTCTATAAAAAGTTGTAGAAAATTATGTAATAAATTGGGAATATATCTGGTATTTTGTGAAGCAATTACCAATAGTAAAGTCAGAGGTGCATTAACAACTTATAGGAATCATCCTGCAATATATTTAAGTGGACGTTTTAAATCACATTCAAATACATGGTTTGCGTTTATCCATGAAATCGGTCATTTAATATGTCATTATAATAAAAATGATGTTATTGTATCGTATGAAGATGTTAAAAATGATAAAGAAGAAGAGGCAAATGAATTTGCACGCAATTTCTTCATTGATAAAGAAGCTTATAAAAAGTTCTGTGATAAGAATGAAATAACAAAACAAACAATAAAGACATTTGCAAAAGAACAAGGAACGATTCCAGAATTTGTGGTTGCAAGATTACAACATGATAAATTAATAGGTTATGATCAATTTAGAAATGTATACTAATAACTTAGATATAATTGGGAAAAGAAAAGGATTCTTTAAAGGATTGTTTTTTTTAACGGAACATGTATAATAGTTTACAATAACAATGGAGGAAACAGTGATGTCATTATTTACAGGAAAAACTTTATTAATAACAGGTGGAACTGGTTCATTTGGTAATGCAGTATTAAACAGATTTTTAAAGACAGATATTGGTGAGATAAGAATTTTTTCAAGAGATGAAAAAAAACAGGATGATATGAGACATGAATTTCAGGCAAAGATGCCTGAAGTGGCAGAGAAGATAAGCTTTTACATAGGAGATGTAAGAGACCTGGCATCTGTTAAGAATGCCATGCATGGTGTTGATTACATATTCCATGCAGCAGCTTTAAAGCAGGTACCATCATGTGAATTCTTTCCAATAGAAGCGGTTAAGACTAATGTTTTAGGAACGGAGAATGTGCTTACAGCAGCTATAGATGAAGGCGTAGAGTCAGTAATATGCCTTTCAACAGATAAGGCAGCATATCCTATCAATGCGATGGGAACATCCAAAGCTATGATGGAAAAGGTTATTGTAGCCAAGAGCCGTACAACTACTAAGACAAAGATATGTTGTACAAGATATGGTAATGTTATGTGCAGCAGAGGTTCAGTTATTCCGCTCTGGATTGATCAGATTAGGAGTGGAAACCCTATTACGGTGACTGAGCCAACAATGACAAGATTTATTATGAGTCTTGAGGAAGCTGTTGATTTAGTTATTTTTGCTTTTGAACATGGGGAGAGCGGAGATATTCTTGTACAGAAAGCACCAGCATGTACTATCCAGACACAGGCAGAAGCTATATGTGAGTTGTTTGGAGGTAAGAAAGAGAATATAAAAATTATTGGCATAAGACATGGCGAGAAGATGTATGAAACACTTCTTACTAATGAGGAATGTGCCCGTGCTATAGACTTGGGTGATTTCTACAGAGTACCATGTGATAAGAGAGGTCTTAACTATGATAAGTATTTCACACAGGGAGATACAGAGAGAGTTAAGCTTAGTGAATTTAATTCTCATAATACAAGAATGTTAAATGTCGAGGAGACAAAGAAAAAGATAGCTTCTCTTGAGTATATCCAGAATGAACTTAAGAACTTATAATATATAGCATCAGATTTATTAACGGGATGGCCAGGTATGTGATCTGTTTAAGCAGATAACATATTATTATGGCTGTCTCGTTTATTTTACTTTATATATGAAAAATAATATAATTGATTTGTATTATCTGGGGAAATAGGATAAAATGAGCCTGAATGGTTTAACAATGTTAGGAGAATCTAAAGATGAATATATTAGTTACGGGAGCCAGGGGAATGGTTGGAACGGCATTAGTTGCCAATCTTTACAATATTAAAGAAAACAAGAATAGAACCAGACCTGATATAATAATTGATAATATATATGAGTATGACATAGATAATTCGTATGAAGAACTTGATGAGTTTTGTGCAAATGCAGATTTTGTATTTAATCTTGCAGGAGTTAACAGACCAAAGGAAAACTCTGAGTTCATGAATGGTAATTTTGGATTTGCATCAGATCTGCTAGATATGCTTAAGAAACATAATAATAAATCAACAGTCATGTTGTCTTCTTCTATACAGGCTACTCTTATGGGAAGATTTGGAACATCTGAATACGGAAAGAGTAAGCTTGCAGGTGAAGAATTGTTTTTTAATTATGGAAAGGAAAATGGAGTGAAGGTTGCAGTATATCGTTTTCCTAATCTTATGGGACACAGCCGTCCTAACTATAATTCAGCAGTTTCAACGTTTTGTAATGCAGTAGCTAATGATTTGCCTTTTACAGTAAATGATAGAAATACAGAATTGGAACTTTTATATATTGATGATCTTGTTGAAGCTATGTATGATCTTCTGGAAGGTAAGGAACATCACTGCGATTATGATGGTATGACACCCGTTGAGAAAGAAGATGGAAGATACTGTTATGTTCCAGTTACACACAAGGTGACACTTGGTGAAATTGTTGATTTACTTGAGCAGTTTAAGGAACAGCCGCAGACTCTTATGATGCCTAAGATGCCAGAGGGTAGTTTTGCAAAGAAATTATATAGTCTTTATCTTACATATCTTCCTGTTGATAAATTTAAGTACGAGCTTAAGATGAATAGTGATAACAGGGGAAGTTTTACAGAACTTGTTCATACAGCTGATTGTGGCCAGGTTAGTATTAATATAAGCAAGCCAGGAATTACCAAGGGGCAGCATTGGCATAATTCCAAGTGGGAACTTTTTATTGTTGTAGCAGGACATGGATTAATTCAGGAGAGAAATATCCATACAGGAGAGACTGTTGAATTTGAAGTGAGTGGAGATAAGATAGAAGCTGTACATATGATTCCAGGATGGACACATAATATTATTAATCTTAGTGATACTGAGAATCTTGTGACAGTTATGACATGTAATGAAATATTTAATCCGGAGAGACCGGATACATTTTACGAAGAGGTATAGGAGGAGAGTACTATGTCAGAAACACAGATAAGAACAGATTATACAGATATACATTTTAAAGATAATGGAAAATTGAAACTGCTTATTATAGTGGGAACAAGACCAGAGATTATAAGACTTGCAGCTGTAATTAACAAATGCCGTAAGTATTTTGATGTTGTGCTTGCACATACAGGCCAGAATTACGATTATAATCTTAATGGGATATTTTTTGAGAATCTTAAAATTGATAAACCGGAAGTGTATATGGATGCGGTTGGAGATGATTTAGGTGCAACAGTCGGAAATATTATTAACTGTTCATATAAACTTATGAATCAGATAAAGCCGGATGCACTTCTTATTCTTGGCGACACGAATTCGTGTTTATCAGCAATTCCAGCGAAGAGACTTCATATACCGATTTTCCATATGGAAGCAGGAAACAGATGCAAAGATGAGTGTCTTCCAGAGGAGACAAACAGAAGAATAGTAGATATTATATCTGATGTTAATCTTGCGTATTCAGAGCATGCCAGAAAGTATCTGCATGAATGTGGATTGCCAAAGGAGCGGGTATATGTAACGGGCTCTCCGATGGCAGAAGTGTTACATCAGAATCTTGCTGATATTGAAAAATCTGATATTTTAAGCAGATTAGGACTTGAACCTCACAAATATATACTTTTGTCTGCACACAGAGAAGAAAATATTGATACAGAAAAGAACTTCTTATCATTATTTACTGCTATTAATAAAATGGCAGAGAAATATGATATGCCTATTCTGTATTCATGCCATCCAAGAAGCAGAAAGAGACTTGAAAATTCAGGATTCAAGCTTGATTCAAGAGTTATCCAGCATGAACCATTAGGATTTCATGATTATAATCATTTACAGATGAATGCATACGCAGTTGTATCTGATTCTGGTACTCTTCCAGAAGAATCATCTTTCTTTACCTCTGTTGGACATCCTTTCCCAGCAGTGTGCATAAGAACATCTACTGAGCGTCCTGAGGCACTTGATAAGGCGTGTTTTGTACTTGCAGGCATAGATGAGAATAGCCTGCTGCAGGCAGTAGATACAGCGGTTACTCTTAATGATAATGGTGATTATGGAATTCCTGTTCCGGATTACATTGAAGAGAATGTCAGCACCAAAGTTGTAAAGCTTATCCAGAGTTATACTGGTGTAGTTAACAAAATGGTATGGAGAAAATAATATGATATACATAAAGGCGTTGATGGTTTTTATCATCTATCTTATGAGTTATTACCTGTTAGGTTTTGCAATTGCCAAGTTGTGTAGGGTAAAGCACATATATATGGTTAACAGCCTTATAACAGGATTTTGGGCAGAGGGATTGCTGTTTTTTATATTTATTATGCCATTTAAGGTAAAGCAGGCAAGAGCTGATGTTGCAGCATGGATATGGCTTGGAGTATGGCTTGCAGTTATGGCTGCTATAATAATTGTGTGGCACAAGAGTTTGTATGAAAGCCTTAAGGGAACACTTGCCTGCATAGCACATAATAGAATATTTTTCGGTGTTATAGGAGCAGTTATTGTTGCTATGCTTGTGTATGAAATGTTATATGGTAATTATACAGATGGAAGCGGTTCCAGATATTTTGTTGGTTCGGTTACTTCGGATATATTTACTAATAAATTCGGAGTGCTTCAACCTGATTTGGGTTCATATGAGTCGGCATTCAACAGCCAGTATTTTTTACAGACAAATGTTCATCATAGCGCTGTCGTATGCATAATAACGGGACTTGCTCCACTTGTTGAGCAGAGAACAGTTATGTCAAGCATAGTTATACTTATGTCCGGGCTTATTATTATGCAGATGGCATGCACAATATTTAAGAAGAGCAGAAAGAGAGCGCTGTTTTTCTGGCTGGCATATAATATATTTATTATGCTGCTTGCGCATTCAGTATATATTCCGGCATATTATCTGTTTTACAGAACATTCGAGGGAAAGACAATATTTGGTATGCTTTTAATACCATATGTGTTTACATGTTTCTGGAGATTGTATGAAAGACCTGGAGATAATTATACGCTTACATGTCTTGTTGTTGCTCTTCTGGGATCATATACATTCTGTATGTCAACGATGTATGTGCTTCCATTCCTGCTGATAGGATATCTTCCGGTATCTTTGGTACAGCGCAGGTTAAGACAGCTTGTTAACTGGTGCATTATGATGATACCATGTGTGCTGGTTATAGGCTATTATATACTGGTTTTGAAAGGCATTATTGATTTAACAATAAGGTGATAATATGCATTTTGATTATAGTAAATATCAGGGAACTGATTTTTTTAAACAGTGGTGGGGTGTTATATCAGGAACTTTTTCTCTGACAGAGAAAATTATGGTATATCTGTTTTTAGCGGTACTTTTGTTCTATCTGATATTTGGAAAGAAAAGAGAGAGAACATTATTTTTAAGTACCTCAGCAATACTTACAATACTGGTACTTAATCCATGGTCAGCCTGGTTTATATATCAGAAACTGGGAATTGCATTTGCAATGCGCGTATTCAGATATTTCTGGCTTTATCCGATATATATGGTGTTAGCATATTTCGTGACTCAGATGGTTTTCCTCGTAAAAGGAAAGGCACGTATAATTGTTATGGCTGTATTTATTGCAGGAGGAACAGTGCTTGGTGCCATGCAGGTTAAGGCTGGTCATTATTTTACATTTGGTGGACATACTGAATTTAAGATGATAGAAAATGTATATAAAGTAAGCAATGATGTTGTGGATGTATGCAATATTATTGATAAAGATAAGAATGATAAACATAAAGCGGCATATACAATATATGATCACAATATGTTTATGGAGATAAGAACTTATGATGGCTCAATAGTAGCGGCACATGGTGCTGTATATGGAAATACTATTCCGATTAATGATAAGGCAACATTGAATGTTTATGTGTCATCAGGCAACTGGGTGAGTATTCTTGCGTCAATGGTGTCAACTAATAATACCAGAGGCATTATCAGTGAGGACATTGTTGTGCAGGCTTTGCAGAATGTTAATGCTGATTATATTATAATTAAATCATCAAGTTACAATGTTTCAGTTCTGGAAGGTGTGGGACTTATCAATCTTGGTACAAGTAAAAGCGGAGAATATACAGTGCTTAAGGTTGTAAAAGACCAGTTACATACTAATAGTGATGAGTGGCAGACAAGATTGTATGGCCCTGATATGATTAATTATATTGATGGATTATATTTTATAAATGATGTATGGAATCATAGAATTATTTATAATGATAATCTGGGTGATTCTATTGAATTATGGAGTGCTATTCCGGTAGATATTAAGAATGGCCATACTATTTCGTCAGACGGAGAATTATATATATGTGATGAAACAGATACTAATTCATTACATGTATTTAAGAAAACGGATGAAGGTTTTGTACAGACACAGGTGTATGAGAACATGTGCAATATGCCATGCTTCACATATTATGATGAAAATACACATTTATTTTATGTCATGGCAGATTATAATGGTGAGTTATTTGTGTTTAAAAATAACAATGGCAGACTGGATTGTATTGATCACAGAACATTTGATGGAATTGTTAATGGATATACGAGAACATTTTCTATAATAGATGGATATATGTATATTCTTGGAGACAGGATATACAAGCTTGATTATACAAATGATTATTCACTCGTGGATTCATATGATGTACCTGAAGCTGTTCAGGGAATGTCAGGAATTAGCAAGATAGGTGATTATTATTATATTTCAATATACGCTAATAAAGATTTTGTAAGCAATCCACATGTGATAAGGACAAAGGACCTTACATCTCTGGCGGATGGTGGATTTGAGGATGTATATGGAAATCTTGGAATTACAGGTACGCCATTCTTTATAAGCGAGATAGATGGTGTTTATTATGTTCCTTTCCAGGGAGAGTCGAATGGTATTGTTACATTTGAATTGTCAGACAATGGGGAGATTACAGATATCAATATGTTGTATGAATTCGATGAAGTAGTGCAGTCATCTCTGGACAGATATTATTCAAAATATTAAGAGTTTAGGAAGGTAACTATTATGGGACAAGATAATAAAGTCACAAAAGAAGAACTGGCGGGATACAGGTTATTTTCCAGAATAAGGATGGTTGCATTATATGTGCTGACCGCCGCTGTTGTATTAATTGCAATATGGGGCATAAGCATGATATCGGATACTATGAGTATGGCTGGCCAGGCTAAGGTGCTTAAGGCAGGGCTTGAAGAAATGTTATCTAGTGTGAAGGCACAGGATATCGATGGTGCAAATGTGGCATTGGCAAAGGTTGATGGTGCTGCGGATGCATTGGATGAGACATTGTCATCTCCATTATGGGAGGCAGTGCAGTCATTCCCTTTTGTCGGAAGTGATATATCATCAGTTCATGAGCTTATTAATCTTTTACAGGATGCATCCGATGGGGCGATAAAGCCAGCTATATCTGTAGTTGTTGAATATCCGATGTCAGGACTTAAGGTGGATGATGGATTCAGCGCAAGTACAATTAATGCTTATATTGGACTTCTTAAACAGATGGAACCATTTGTTAATGAAGTGATAGGCAGACTGGACAATATTAATTTTGTTCTGGTTAAGTCTGATAAAATAACCGAATACACGGATAAGATGAAAATGCTTGTACAGACATATGCTGATGCTGAGCAGTATCTTAACTTATTTGATACATTTTTAGGAGACGGAGAAGACCGTACATATCTTCTTGTGGCACAGAATTCAGCCGAAATAAGGGCGTCAGGAGGATTCCCTGGTTCTATAGGAACTATAAGGATTGAGGACGGAATTCTTTATATAGGTGATTTTGCAAGTGTATATAATGTGTTATCTTATGGAACTCCAACGGATGTAGGTCCAACAGAGCAGGAAGACAGTCTTTTTGGAAACTGGATGCATTATCCAAGAGATGCGGGAGTGAATCCGGATTTTCCAAGAGTTGCACAGATATGGGCAAGATCATATGAGAATTATAATAAAGAAGATGTTGATGGAGTTGTATCACTGACACCGGTTATTATACAGCAGCTTCTTTCGTACATAGGCAGCATTACTCTTTCAGATGGAACTGAGCTTAATGGTGATAATGCAACAATGGTTTTACAGCATGATTTATATAACAAATATCTTAGCGCTTATATTCCTAGTTCACAGAATGCTGATATGGCTGATGCGCTTTTTGCGGAGACAGCTAAGACAACAATGGGAATGCTTGTTCAGGATTTTGATGTTAAGAGACTTGCAAGTTACTTTGAAATATTTGATGAGGGTGTTTCTGACAGAACAATCATGATGTGGATGAAGAATGAAGAAGACCAGACTGTAGTAGAATCAGTAGGTGCTTCAGGGGCACTTAACAGTGATGAGAATAAGCCGGTTGCAGGCATATATTTCAGTGGAACGGAGGCAAGTAAGCTTGGCTGGTATTTTGACATGGATACAGAAGTCAGCGAGCCGGTAGAAAATGTAGATGGTACAAGAACATATGATGTAACTGTTACTATGAGAAATACTATTGGAGATGATGACATTTCAAGTCTTGGATTATATATTCTTGGACCATCAGAAGGAACAATTGTAGGATATATTCATATGTTTGCGCCTGCTGGCGGAACAGTAAGTGATTTTAAAGCAAGCCAGAATACAAGAATTTATATGGATAATTATGCCGGTTTGGATTTAGGATACACAACACATGTTATTATATATCCAAAGACGCCATTTGTTGTCACATATAAAGTGACTACAGCAGCTGGTGTCACAGAACCTCTTCAGATAAGTACAACGCCTACATTGCAGGATTACAGATAATCACGACATTTTAAGAACAAAAGGAGGAACCATATGGTAAGAAAAAGATTATTGCAGGGAATAGTTGGAATGGCAGCTTTTGTGATGGCAGCTGGTGCCGGAATTGCTGCTGGTAACTGTTATTCAGTTAGTGCCCAGGAAAATAACCAGTATAGTTATGAAGACAGTAACAGCGATGGTGCACATGGGTATATTCCACCAGATAATACTGATGTTGAACTATACCATGATAATACTAATCTGTTAAGAACTGTACCAAAAGAGAGCAAATATACAACACCTAATCTTCCAGCAGTAAGAAATCAGAATCCATATGGAACATGCTGGGCATTTTCAACAGTAGCCTGTGTAGAGATTAATCTTATAAATAAAGGCTATGTAACCAGTGACATTGATTTATCAGAAATGCATCTGGCATATTTTACATATCATTCAGTAGTTGATCCGCTTGGAGGAACAGATGGAGATGAGACAGAGACAGTAGCGCAGGATAATTCGTTCCTTGCATATGGCGGTAATTATGAATATGCTACAACAAGTCTTATGAAATGGTCAGGACTTGCGTCTGAGAGTAAGTATCCTTATAATACAGCGCTCACTTCACAGGACAGAGTTCAGGAAAAAGCATATGATGATGTTGCTAAAGTACTTAGTGTAAAGTCTGTGGATATGAAGGATACCAGTCAGGTTAAATCTGCGATTAAAGAATATGGTGCAGTTGGTATAAGTTACTATGATAATAATCTGTATTATAACAGAAATGATAATAAGTATAGTTATTATTGTAATGATTCATCTAAAGCTAATAACCATGCAGTGACAATTGTTGGCTGGGATGATACATACTCAAAGAATAATTTTGGCAGTGAATCGGATTCGAGCACCATTCCACAGGGTGATGGTGCCTGGATAGTAAGAAACAGCTGGGGAGATTATTGGGGTGAACAAGGATATTTCCATTTATCATATTATGATAAGACTTTGACTGATATTGGATATTTATTTGATGCAACTTATAATGGAAAATCGGATTATTATGATAATAACTATCAGTATAGTGGAACCATATTAAGAGGATATTCATATCTCAATTCAGGTATGACAATAGCAAATGTTTTTGAGACAAAGGCTAATGCAGGTGGCGCAGAGGAACTGAGGGCTGTGTCATTTGCTACAAAATCAGCAGCGGTTAATTATGATGTGAAGATATATACTGGTCTTACAGATATGTCCGATCCTACAAGAGGTACACTGGCTGGAGAAAAAAAGGGTACGACATCTGGTGCGGGTGACTATACAGTGACTTTGGATTCACCAATATACATGGATGAGAATACAAAATATTCTGTTGTTATTACCCTGTCTAAAGATGATGGAACAGCTGTTTTGATGTGCCTTGATGGAAGTGAAAAGTATGTTGAAGGTGCATGGATAAAATGTGATTCTAAAGCGCTTAGTAATCAGAGCTATATGAAAGGATATAATATGGCTCCTGATTATGACTGGTGGGATTATGGAAAAACTGGAGATAAAAACTGGATTATCCGTTCTTATACATCAAACGTGGAAAAAAAGGTGACGCCGAAACCAGAGCCAACTCCAACGCCGAAACCGGAGCCAACTCCAACGCCGAAACCGGAACCAACGCCAACGCCGACACCAGAGCCGACTCCAACACCGACACCAACGCCAACACCGGAGCCGACACCAACACCAACGCCAGAGCCAACACCAGAACCAACGCCGGCACCTGCAGCTAATCCAGAGTGGATATTTGACGGCACAGGCTGGTGGTATAGACATTCAGATGGAAGCTATACTACAAACGGATGGGAGTATATTAATGGAACGTGGTATTATTTTACTGGCTCAGGTTATATGTCAACAGGCTGGATAGAAGTAAATGGAACATGGTATTACATGAACAGCGATGGCGCAATGCTTACCGGTTGGGTAGATGTTAATGGAACATGGTATTACATGAACAGCGATGGAGCAATGCTTACCGGCTGGGTAGATGTTAATGGAACATGGTATTACATGAACGGCAGTGGAGCAATGCTTACCGACTGGGTGAATGTAAATGGAACATGGTATTACATGAACAGTAGTGGAGCAATGCTTACCGGCTGGGTAGATGTTAGAGGAACATGGTACTACATGTACTCAAGTGGAGCTATGGCATATAATACTTATATTGGAAGCTATTATGTTGATGATAGTGGTGCATGGGTATAGTAATTGATATTTAAGGAGACTTCGCATGAGGTCTCCTTTTTTTCTTTATTTTTCTTTATATTAGTTGTATAATAAATACCAAATGCTTTCATATAAGAAAAGGATTACATTATTGGAGGAATTATGATGAAATCAATATACGATGCCGATATGCAGGCTTTTATCAAGGATAACGGACTTGAGCAGATAGAAGTAAGAAGAGATGGCGAACAGCAGACACCACCGCCACAGATTAAAATTACCGGAATAAGAAAGTATAAAGGTACATGGGTGTGGAAGCTGTTAAAGCCAGCGAGAGTTGTATATAAAGCTGGAAAAACATATAAGAGTAACCGTTCAGTAAAGGAAGCTCTTATGGGAAAGAAGAAGTTTGTTAAGGATTATATTAAGGCACAATTCCCTGATGATGCAGAAAGAAAGAGACAGGAGAATGCCACATTTGACAGAAATATAAAGTTTAGTGTATTAGTTCCTCTTTTTAATACACCTAAAAAGTTTCTCAAGGATATGATTGAGTCAGTACAGGCACAGACATACAAGAACTGGGAGCTTATACTTGTTGATGCGAGTGATGATGAACATTCATTTGTTGGTGACATATGTAAAAAATATTATGAAAATGATAGCCGTATTGTATATAAGAAGTTAGATAAGAATTATGGAATATCAGGCAATACCAATGAAGCCATTAAGCTGGCAACAGGTGATTATATTGCACTGTTTGATCATGATGATATTCTTGTTCCTACAGTTCTTTATGAGGATATGGTAAGAATATGTGAGACTGGTGCGGATTTTGTATATACAGATGAAGCTACATTTTTAGAAGATGATATATATGATATTGTTACGTTCCATTTTAAGCCGGATTATGCGATAGACAATCTCAGAGCTAATAATTATATCTGCCATTTCAGTGTTTTTAACAGAGAGCTTATTGATAAGGTGGGAATGTTCAGACAGGAATATGATGGAAGCCAGGATCACGATATGATTCTCAGACTGACAGAGGCAGCTAATAGAGTTGAACATATTGCCAAGATATTGTATCTGTGGAGATCTCATGGAAATTCAGTTTCACAGGATATTAATGCCAAGACATATGCCATTGATGCTGCAAAAAGAGCGGTTACAGACAGTCTTAAAAGAGATGGATTTAAAGCTGAAGTGGAGAGTTCACCAGCATTTCCAACAATCTTTAAGATTAACTATGAACTGACAGAGCATGCTAAGATTTCAATTATTATTCCTAATAAGGATAATGTCGCATTGTTGTTCAAATGCATCGATTCTATCCTTAAAAAATCAACTTATGATAATTATGAGATTATCATAATGGAGAATAATTCTACAGAAGATAAGACATTTGAATTCTATGACCTTATTTCCAGAATGGATAAAGTAAGGGTAATAAGATACGAAAAGCCATTTAATTATTCTGATATTAATAATCAGGCAGTTGCACAGGCTGATGGCAAATATGTACTGTTCTTAAACAATGATATTGAGATAACTACACCGGCATGGATGGAAGAGCTGCTTATGTATGCACAGCGCAAAGATGTTGGAGCTGTTGGCGCGAAGCTTTTCTATGAGAATAATACTGTACAGCATAATGGCGTTATAATAGGTGCTGGACCAGACGGAATAGCAATTCATAGTCATGCGGGTGAACCTAGAGGTTCTGTAGGATACATGGGAAGAATGTATTATGCACAGGATGTAAGTGCGGTTACTGCAGCATGCATGCTTATTGCTAAAGAGAAATTTCTTGAAGTTGGAGGATTTGATACAGGACTTGCGGTTGCATATAATGATGTTGACTTATGTATGAAATTAAGACAGAAAGGATATCTTAATGTGATTAATCCTTTTGCAGAAGCATTTCATTATGAGTCAATAACCAGAGGATATGAAACCAAGAGAGGTAATCAGGACAGGTTCCAGAGAGAAGTTAAATACATGAAAGACAAGTGGGCAGATGTCCTTTCAAAGGGCGATCCATTTTATAATCCAAATGTATCTAAGAGTGTTCCATGGGGCTTCGGGCCTGGAATGTAACATTCAGATAACAATTTAATTGTTTAGATATATTTAAGGAGATGCAAGATGAGAAGTAAATTCAAGAAAACAGCAGCGTTTGCACTTGCTGCAATTATGACAGCAGGTACGCTGGCACCATTGCCGGTAATGGCGAGCTGGAAGAAAACAGAGAACGGCTGGTATTATTACAGAAATGATGACGACAGCAGCAGTATGATAGTTAATGACTGGGTGAAGAGTAATGACAGATGGTATTACTTTGGTGCTGACGGACGCATGGTAACAGGCTGGAAAGAAATAAAAAATGTAGAATATTATTTTGCTGAAAAAGATTCTGATGATGGAAAAGTAAAGCTTGGACAGATGATGACAGACTGGCAGCAGATTGGTGATGAGTGGTACTATTTCGATTCAGAAGGTCATATGGTGACAGGTTGGCGTTCTATTAATGACAAGTGGTATTACTTTGGCTCTGATGGCAAGATGCAGACAGGTTTTATCAATGTTGATGGAAAAGATTACTATATGATGGAAGATGGTTCTATGTATAGTGGAATCTGGTGGCAGAAGATTGGTGATGAATGGATGTATTTTGATGATGAAACAGGTGAGATACTTGCATCATCGAAGCCAGAAGGAACTAAAGTAGGAATAGATGTTTCTGTACATCAGGGAGATATAGACTGGAAGGCAGTTAAAGAATTTGGTATAGACTTTGCAATGATAAGACTTGGATATGTAGGGCCTGAGCTTGATGATTCATATCTTGATAACATTAAGGGAGCTATAGATGCAGGTATTGATGTAGGAGTTTATTATTACAGCAGGGCTACTACTGTTGAAACAGCCATAGCAGAGGCACAGTATGTCATTGATAACCTTGATGGTTATAAGATATCTTACCCAGTTGCAATTGATGTTGAAAATGCATATGCAACTAACTGGGAAAATATGAGCATGGCAGATATAACCGCTATTGTTAAAGGCTTCTGTAATGAGATTTCAGCGGCGGGATATACTCCTATGGTATATAGTAACCTTTACTGGCTAATAAGTCATCTTGATGCTTCACAGCTTGATGGCATAGAAGTATGGCAGGCAAGATATTACTGCGAACCATCTGACAAATACGCATATGATATATGGCAGGGTGGAAGCAGTACATATATTGCAGGAATAGATGGCAAACCAGTAGACATTGATTTTTCATATAAAGATTATTCAAGCATAATAACACCAAGAACAAGCGCGTTAAGTACATATGCCAAGACAATAGGTATCTGGCGCGCAGATGATATCGGCTGGTGGTACAGTTATATTTCAGGAGGATATCCAAGTGGTCAGTGGATGAACCTTTATGGTAACTGGTATTACTTTAATGGCGGCGGATATATGCTTACAGGCTGGCAGAGAATTAACGGAGACTGGTATTTCTTTGGTGATGCATATGATGGTGTTATGAAGACAGGCTGGCAGAAGCTGGGAGATAAATGGTATTTCTTCACAGATGATGGAATTATGCTTACAGGCTGGCAGGAACTTAACGGACAATGGTATTACTTTGGAGATGATGGTGCTGCAAGAACAGAATGGGCACATGTCAATGATACATGGTATTATTTTGGTGATGTTGATGATGGAGCAATGAAAGAAGGCTGGCAGGAAATTGATGGAAGATGGTATTTCTTTGCAACCGGCGGCAACGGAGCAATGCTTAGCGGATGGGAGTATATTAACGATAAGTGGTATTACCTTGGTGCATACTGGGAAGGCTGGATGAAAGAAGGCTGGATGTATATTGATGGCTGCTGGTATTTCCTTGAAGAAAATGGCGGCGGTGCAATGGTTACAGGCTGGAAAGAAATCGGTGGCAAGTGGTACTTCTTTGGAGATGACGGAGTTATGGCCACATCTACATGGGTATGGGATTATTATGTAGATGAAGATGGCGTGTGGATCGAGTAATATAGTTTATACGAAAGGTTAAATTAAAAATGAATACAGGCGTTGTTATTGTTACGTATAACAGACTTGAACTGTTGAAAGAATGCATACAGTGTGTTCTTTCACAGACAGTTCCTTTTTCTAAAATAGTTATAGTAGATAATTGCAGTACAGATGGAACAAAAGAGTATCTTGCCGGATATGAGAATGATGAGCGTTTTGATATTGTATATGAGCCGGAAAATCTTGGCGGTTCAGGTGGATTCTATGAGGCAATCAGAGAAGTAAACAAATATACACTGGATTGGGTACTTATTATTGATGACGATGCAATGATATCTAAGGATTATATTGAAATACTTACTGATTTTGCAGAAAAACATCCAGAAGTGAATGCATGCTCAGGTGTTGTATCAACAAAGGGAACCATTGTTGCAATGCATAGGAGAAGGGTTGGCAATTCATTGCTGTTCCTTGAAACTAATGTGCCCCTTGAAGAGTATAAGAAAGAATATTTCAAATGTGATTTGGGAACTTTCTGCGGACTTCTTGTAAGACATGACATTTTAAAGAAGGCAGGACTTCCAAAGAAAGAATACTTTATCTGGTATGATGATACAGAATACTGCTTAAGATTAAGACAATACGGCGGAATATATAATGTAAATGCAGCTGTATTAAATCATAAGACTGCGCTTCCAATGGATGAAAAGAATATATTTGTTAAGACCAACTGGAAGAGCTATTATGGATACAGAAACAGATATGATACTGCGAAAACACATTTTTCATGGCTGACAGCATTGATAGTGAGATTACAGTTTGTTGTCCTTATAGGATACAGCCGTCTTATGACTCTTAAAAAGAGTACAAGAGAAAAGGGCAGATTTAATGTCAGAATGTTTAAAGCAGCTCTTCGTGATGGGGCTAAAGGCAGACTTGGAAAGAATCCTGAGTTTCTGCCATAAGAACAAGGAGAATGGTTGTGAGATTTTATAATACTAAGATAGATATACCAGAGGATTTCTTTAAGGAAGAGATAAGAAATGGGTATACAGTTACTTCTAAGATGAAGAAGGCATGGGCTATTCAGATTGATATTTTAAAAGAGATGGAAAGAATCTGCGATAAATATAATATTACATATTATGCGGATTCAGGTTCTATGCTTGGGGTTGTGAGAAATAACCAGTATATACCATGGGATGATGATATTGATGTTTCAATGCTTCGTGCGGATTATGACAGATTCATGGAAGTGGCACCAAAGGAACTTAAACATCCTTATGTATTCCAGTCAATTAATACAGAGGAATGTTATATAAGAGTGCATGCACAGATAAGAAATACAGAGACAACAGGCATGATAAATTGGGATATTGAGATGCCATATGATAAAGGAATATTTATTGATATATTTCCACTGGATGGAATACCTGATAGTAAAGCAGCGCAGAGAATACAGCATTTGAGATTGTCTTTTTTATGGAAATTCCTTTCAACATACAGATATAATTCTCATATGAAAGGCGTTTTGCCTAAGATTCTGTGTGGTATTGCAAAACCAATATATAAAATTATTGATTACAGAAAGGTGTATGCACATTACGACAGGTTATGTGCAAAGTATTCGGATAGAAATACAAAGAAAATAAGTTATGTGACATATACACAGGCTGATGATAGATATCTGTATGACAGAAGTGACTATGCCACATATCATAAAGAAAAGTTTGAGTTTACTGATATTAATATTCCTGATGGATATGATGGAATTCTTACAACTGAATATGGGGATTACATGAAGCCGGCTAATATACCAAGCTGTCATGGGGAAACCATTATTGAACCTGAGATACCATACAAGAAATATATTGAGGATAATTATGAAACAGCCAAGTCTTAAGAAAAATTTTGTATTGAATACGATATATCAGATTCTGATAATTGTAATTCCTTTTATATCGATGCCATATATTTCAAGAGTACTTGGAGCAGGCGGTGTCGGAACATATAGTTATACATATTCTATACAGACATATTTTGCAATGTTTGCAGCATTGGGAACTGTGACTTATGGAACACGCGAGATTGCAAGGGTTCGTGAGAACGAAGAAGAAAGAAGCAGACTGTTCTGGGAAATAGAGCTGCTTACAGTTCTTACATCTCTTGCTTGTCTTATTCTGTGGGGAATATGGATATTATTTAACCATGAGTACAGAATGTGCTATGTTATATTAACTATTAATATAATTGCTGTAATTTTCGATATTTCATGGTTTTATGCTGGAATGGAGCAGTTTGAATATATAGTAAGACAGAATACGATATTTAAAGTCTTAGGGCTTATTTCGTTATTTGTTTTTGTAAAACATGAGAGTGATCTGTATCTGTATATTGCTATAATGGCAGCTTCTACTTTGCTGGGAAATATGACAATGTGGTTATATCTTGGCAGATTTTTGAAAAAAGTTAATGTTAAAGAATTTAATCTTAAAAGACATTTTAAGGAGACACTTATATATTTTGTACCGACGATTGCAACATCAATATATTCAGTTCTTGATAAGACTCTTATAGGTGCAATTACAAAAGATGCCAATGAAAACGGATATTATGAACAGGCAACTAATATTGTAAATGCGGCAAAGGTTGTATCATTTGTTGCTATTAATGGTGTTATGGAATCAAGAAGTTCATTCCTTTTTGCGCAGGGAAAGACAGACAGGGTAAAGTCAATGATAGAGGATTCCATGAATTATATATTATTCATGGGATTTGGACTTATTTTCGGACTTGTTGGGGTTGCTGATGAATTTGTTCCGTGGTTTTTCGGACCGGGATTTTATAAAGTGCCAGTCCTTATTAAAATGCTCAGCCCTGTTATTGTGATAATAGGTGTAAGTCATTGTCTTGGCTCACAATATTATACACCATCAGGAAGAAGAGCACAGAGTGCTAAATTTATCATTACAGGTTCAGTAATTAATCTTGTATTGAATCTGATTCTTATTCCAAAATTCTGGAGTTATGGCGCGGTGATTGCATCTGTTATTGCTGAGTGTGTGATAACATTTTTGTATATGAGGAATTGTGATGGATATCTGAGACTTTCACAGCTTGTAAAGATTGGCTGGAAGAAACTGCTTGCAGGTATCATAATGGCTGTTGTGCTTATTATAATCCATATAAATATGTTTATAGAGATTATTATAGGAATAGCGTTATATATAATATGTCTTGTTATATTAAGAGACAGTTCAATAAGCCAGGGAATCAGAATGCTTAAGAATAAAGGTTAGGAAAAGGAGTGTTATGTCTGTGAAAGATAAAATTGTATCTTTTTTAAAATGTAACTGGAAGCACATAGCGGCATTGCTTGCAGTTGTTATATATTGCATAGGACAGTATATATATATTGCGGTGTCGGCTATAGGAGATAAAGAACGTGGAATGGATGCTACACAGATTATGACAATAATTGTAGTGACTTTAATATCAATACTTCTTATTGTTGTGTATTGCCTGATATTTATAGTTAAGAATGTCAAAATAGAGTATCTGTTTCTTGTAATTGCATCATTTATGATGGTGATATTCCTTCTTATAATGCCGGAGTATGAGACACCCGATGAAACAGGACATCTTGGAACAGCATATGATGTATCAAATCATCTCATGGGATATGGACATAGCGAAACCAATCATCTTCTTATGAGAAAATGCGATGCTGATACGGTAGACAATATTTATTCAACATTATATACAAGAGACAGTTATAATGCGTATATCGGACAGCTCGTTCATCCGGACAAGGTTAATAATGAAATGGTTGAACCATCACAAAGTACTGTATTTGATACTTATCATTACCAGTATATACTTCCTGCATTATGGATCACATTTGCGAGATTAATTCATATGCCATCGGTATGGATGCTGCTTTTAGGAGCAATGGTAAATTCTATTATATATATAGCATGCTCTTTTTATGCGATAAAAAAGATTCCATATAATAAGGCGACACTGGTATGCGTAACTTTATTCCCAATGGTTTTACAGCAGGTTACAAGTTATTCATATGATGTATATATACTGTCGTTGGCATATGTGCTTATAGCATTAACATTTAAATTTATTACAGATGGTGTGCTGTCAAAAAGTGAAATTGTTATTTTCTGTGTCACAGCACTTCTCTTTGCACCATTAAAGAGTTTTGCTTATGCACCTATGCTGCTGCTTATAATAATTCCTCTTATAAAATGGAGAAAGAAATATAAGAAGCTGCTTATAGCGGTTTCATCAGTAATAGGGGCTGCGGTAGTGGCTATGGTTGTGTATATTATTGTTTCATACAGTGCAGGTTCATCTACTGAAACAGGTGAGGCAGCAAAGCACATGGTATCATGGGCTGATTCGGAAGGATATACATTGGGATATATATTACAGCACAAGTCTCTTGCGTTGAAGGTTATATCTAATACATTCCTCTATAAAACAGATATGTATATCAACACATTACTTGGTAATACACTTGGCTGGTTTACGATAGGAATGCCTACATTTATAGTATATACATTAGGCCTTATGGCTGTTTTCGCATCATTGAGAAAAGAGAATGAGGAGATGATGATAGATGGATGGTCAAAACTTGGCGTTATGATAGTTTCACTTATGGTTATATGCTGTGTTATTGGTGGTATGTGGATTGCATGGACCCCTATAACATATACATCTGTTGAAGGTGTTCAGGGCAGATATTTTCTGCCGATTGTTTTGCTGCTCATGATGGTGTTCAGAACAAAATATATGTCAGCAAAACCATTTATGGATAAAGTGGCTATTATGATAAGTGTATATATGCAGCCATTGGTTATATTGCATATACTTAAAATGCTTGCTTAATTATTATAAGTTATAAGGGATTTTTACAATGGTTTTAGAAACTGGAAAAGGAGTGATGGTTAATGAAATTATTGAAAAATGTACTGAAAACAGTGGTTGGAATTGTTATGGCAGCAGCTATGATTATCCAGCCTGTAATGCCGGCATGGTCTTACGAAAATGACAGTACGACACAGAAAACAGGAGTAAATATATATGTGTTTAATGTATGCCAGACTAATGACTATTCATCAGATGCAATTCTTATTGAGAACAACGGACATTATGCAATGGTTGATGTAGGAGAAGATAAGGACTATCCCAAAGGACCATATTTCCATAAAGGAACTGTGACAGAAGAATATGTTGACGAGAATTTTCTTATTAAGCAGCTTCAGGGCATGGGAGTAAAAAAGATTGATTATCTTATACTGACACATGCACACAGTGATCATATGGGCGCAGCCGATGAGGTTATCAATGCATTTGATATAGGAACAATTTATGCCCAGGAGTATAGCGATGAATATATAAGCAGTACATCAGCATTATATGATAGTCAGTATGTTTACAACAAAATGACTGAAGCGGCAAAGAATAAAAAGATTCCGATAGTCTCAGAAATTAATGATACCAATGATAAGATAACTCTTGGTGATACTGCCGTTTTACAGATATATAATTATGGATTTGATTATGAGACAGATGCTAATGGAGGTTATAAGCTTGACAGAACCGGTAAAAAGATAAGAAAGCAGGTTGATGATGACAACGAGAACAGTCTTGGTGTTCTTGTAAAGGATGCAAGTGGACATAAAGCATTTTTGGCAGGCGATATCTGTAATATGGATGGTGACGAGGACAGGCTTGCACAGATAGATGAACTTAAGAATGTGGATATAATGAAGCTTGGACATCATGGATATGCCAATACAGGTTCTGACACATCAAAGATGGACACAAGTACAAAGGATTATATAGATGCGTTAAGTCCATCAAAGGTTATAATTACTAATGCAAAGAGCAGGGTTAACAGTAAAGTTATTGCTAATCTGGAAAACGTAAATGCAGAAATTTATTACACCGCATGCTATTCGAAATATGTGCATGTAAATCTTGCTACATTAGATGTAGAAGGTGTTGATGTGTATAATGGACCACAATATTCTACAGTTGTAAAAGATTATTTCTTTTACCAGAATGGGTTTCGTCTTAAAGACACTACAGCAGTTTATGAAGGAAACACATACAAAATTGCACCAACATTTATCATATATCGAAATCATTGGGAGCAGGATAAGAATGATAATTATGTATATTACGGAGATGATGGCGCAATGATTAAGAATCAGGTCATTAACATTGATGATAAAATGTATGGCTTTGATGAGGACGGTTTGTGCAGAAGAGGTCAGTGGCTGGATTATCAGAATGACAGATATTATCTTGGAAGTGATTATTATGCAGTAAAAGGTCTTAATACAATTTTAGGTAAAGACTATATATTTGGTGATAATTATGCAATGCTTACTAACAGATGGTACAAAATTCTTAATCAGTGGTATTATGTTGATTCTAACGGAGAGGTACTTAAAATGCACTGGATGCTGTCAGGCAATGACTGGTATTTCTTAGGTGAGAACGGAGCAATGTATAAAAATCACTGGTACAACTATAAGAATGACTGGTATTATTTCGGTGATGACGGAGCAATGTATTATAATAAGTGGTTGTATTGGAAGGATAAATGGTACTTCTTTGGTGGGGATGGAATAATGATTACCAACAGCTGGTATGACTATAATGACAACTGGTATTACTTTGACGGCGACGGAGCAGCTTATACAGAGCAGTGGTATAACTATAAGGACGAATGGTACTATTTTGATGAAGATGCCAAAATGGTTACATCTGCATGGGTATATTATAATGAAGCATGGTACTACTTTGATGAGGATGGAATAATGTGTTCATCACAGTGGATTGATTATAATGGATGCTGGTATTATGCTAATGAAGATGGTGCTATGGTTACAGATTCACGGATAGAATATGATGGATCAAGTTATTATTTTGATGAAGACGGTGTTATGAGATAATTTGTCGAAAATTTCCAGAAAATTACATATTAATATGTTCAAATTATCCAAAATGTGACAATTCTGTGAAAAGCAGCTTTACTTTTTATGGCTAAAGTACTAGAATTTATTTAAACACGCAAGGGGTATACAATACTTACGTGAAAAATAAAATATTAAGAAGGGAGAAATAAACGCATGTTTAAAAAAGGTTTATTTACAGCAGCATTAGCTGCAGTAGCTATTGTATTCTGCGCACCTGCAACAACAGCTAGTGCTTCTGAAACAACAGGCTGGCGTGACAATGGCACATGGTATGTTTACAGCTCAGATGGAAGCTACTATTGCAGCCAGAGAGTAAATCTCAAGAATTCTGATGGAAAGTATCAGTATTATTATTTCAATGATGAGGGATATAAGATTAATACTCCTCAGACTGGATGGGTTAATGCTGGTGGCTGGTATTACTTCGAAGATGGTAAAGAAGTAAAATCAGGAGTTAAGACTATCGGCGGAGCAACATACTACTTCAATTACGATGGAAAGATGGTAACTAATGCAGTTGAATCTGTACATGTTGGACATGATTCTAATGGCAAGTGCATCTATGATGTATATGCTGTAGATGCTAATGGTGTTGCTACTAAAGTTAATACTAGCAAGAATGACTGGGTAAAAGCTGGAGATAACTGGGGTTATGTTCAGGATGGAAAGCTTGTTGAAGGCAAGTTTGTTGAAGTTAATGGAAAGTGGTATTATTTTAACTATAATGGAATTATGGTTAAAGATGGTGCTGTAAGTGCATATTCTGAATCAGAGAAAAAGTATGATCTTTATCTTTTTGATGCAGATGGTGCATTAGTAACTAATGACTGGTATTTCAAGAGCAATGGAACATATGGTGACTGGTACTATGCAGGTGCTGACGGAAAGGCATATGCAGCAGAGTATGAGAATGGTGTACCTAAGGAAGGTACAGGTTGGGCTAAGATTAATGGCTCATGGTATTTCTTCAATAGCAGTGGTCAGATGTATCAGAATGAAACAACAAATATTAAAAACAGAACTACAGGAAAGTCTGAAAAATTCAGATTTGATGCTTCAGGTAGAATGGTAACTGGATGGTATAATACAGCAGATTCTTTTGATACATATAATGACTGGGAATATTATGATGAATCTGGTGCAGCTTTCACAGGATGGTTATCAGATGCAGCAGGCTGGTATTATGTAAATAATGGTAATGTACTTCAGGGTTCAGCAGTATACTGGGTAACAGATGAGAATGGTGTTGGTGGATATTCAACAAGCAGCTCATACTTCTACACATATAAGACAGAGAAAGATGCTGATGGTAATGTTAAGTATGTAAGCACACGTCATGATGCAGCTGATTATAAGAATTCTGTTGGATATTTCTTCAATCGTGAAACAGGTGCTATGATTACAGGATGGTATTCATTTAATTCATGGACAGATTATGAATATTCAACAACTAATTATACAGCTTGGTATCATGCTGAGGCAGATGGTTCAATTCATCAGGGATGGTTATATGATGGTGGTTCATGGTATTATCTTGATTCTGACGGAAGAATGTTAACTAATACAACAGAGACAGTTTATGAGTCAGCAGATTATAACAAGCATATGCAGAACTGGAGAGCAGCTAATCCAGGATATACACAGGCTGAGTATAATGTTGAGGCTCAGAACTATAAAAATGCGCATACATATTACTTCGGAGAAGATGGTAAGATGGTAACAGGATGGTATTCAACTACTACATCTTACGGAACAACATGGCATTATCTTACAGCAGATGGTAATGCATACACAGGCTGGGTACAGTCAGGTGATGACTGGTACTATATCAGCAATGGTGTTATGGCTACTAACTATGTAACTCCAGATGGTTATGTTGTTGGTGCTGATGGCGTTTGGAGATAATTGATATTATCCGATTTTTTAGGAGAGTGTTATTGACACTCTCCTTTTTTTGAATTATAATGTTCATTAAGCTGAAAGTAAAGTATTTCATGAACATGATGAAAGGATATATACATGAACAAACAACAGTTAGATATTCTCTACAGCGTATGGGAATATGGAGATATTAACCAGAGGGTTATTGCTAAGAATTCGGGATATTCTCTTGGTAATGTTAATCAGACAATCAGACTGCTTTCGGAAGAAGGGTTTATAAGCGAAGGCAGTATAACAGATAAGACACGTAATTTACTTGAGAAAAACAAGCCGCAGTCAGCTGTTATACTTGCAGCAGGATATGGCATGAGAATGGTTCCTGTGAATATGGAAGTTCCTAAGGCGCTGATAGAAGTTAATGGAGAGACTCTTATAGAAAGACATATAAAACATTTGCATGAGGCGGGAATTACAAGAATTGATGTTGTAGCAGGCCATCTTAAAGAACAGCTGGAATTTTTGATTGACAGGTATAATGTAAGGCTGGTTGTTAATAGCGAATATAATATAAAGAATAATCTGCATTCTTTATATAAAGTATTTAAGAAATATGATATGAACAATGTATATATTGTTCCATGTGATATATGGTGCAGAAAGAATCCTTTCAGGAAACATGAAATGTACTCCTGGTATATGGTAGCAGAAGAGGAGCATGGAAGTGATGTTAAGGTAAATAGAAAGCAGGAACTTATATCTGTATCACATACAGAGACTGGAAACAGGATGGTTGGTATATCGTATCTGTGTTCGGATGAGCTTGAAAATTTAAAGTGTAAAATTGATTATGAGGCACAGCATGAAGAGTATGATGACTGTTTCTGGGAAGATGCTTTATATGATGAACAACATAAAAAGATGTATGTATATGCCAGAACTGTTGATAAAGATGATGCTGTTGAAATTAATACATATGAGCAGTTAAGGGACCTGGATAATGAATCTAAGACACTGAAGTCAGATGCAATTGAGATTATAGCGGATGTGTTTAATGTACCTGATAATCAGATAAGTGATATTAATGTATTAAAAAAGGGGATGACAAACCGTTCGTTTTTATTCAGTTGTATGGGGCAGAGATACATTATGAGGATTCCGGGAGAAGGAACTTCAGAACTTATTAACAGAAGACAGGAAGCAGCAGTTTACCAAATTATAAAAGATAAAGGTATCAGCGATGAAATTGTATACATTAATCCGGATAATGGTTATAAGATAACTAAATTCATAGATAATGCCAGAGTATGCGATGCTGATAATGCAGATGACTTGAAATTATGCATGGATAAGTTGAGAACATTTCATTCAATGGGACTTAAGGTGGATCACGAATTTGATATTTTTGGACAGATGGAATATTATGAGACACTTTGGAATGGAAGACCGTCACTTTATAGAGATTATGAACAGACTAAAAATAATGTTTTAAAATTGAGGAATATTATTGACAGGTTACCGAAGGAATATGTTCTTACACACATTGATGCCAATGCGGATAATTTTATTATAAGCAGGGATGAGCAGGGAAAAGAAGTGGCAAGCCTTATAGACTGGGAGTATGCAGGAATGCAGGATCCGCATGTTGATCTGGCAATGTTCTGTATATATTCGATGTATGACAGGGAACAGACAGACAGGCTTATTGATATATATTTTGAGGGAAATACACAGGAAGATGTACGTACTAAGATATACTGCTATATAGCGGTATGTGGATTGCTATGGAGTAACTGGTGTGAGTATAAGAGTATTCAGGGCGTTGAATTTGGCGAGTACTCGCTGGCACAGTACAGATATGCAAAAGAATATTACAGAATTGTAGAGGAGAGAGAAAATGAAAAAAGATAATTTGGTAAAGCAGATAGACTGGGTATCAATTCTGGTACCTTTGGCAATTGTTATTGTTTTGTGTGCATCATTTATTATTGTACCAGAACAGTCTAAGGCGATAGTAACTAATATAAGAGGATTCCTTGGTGATGACTTTGGTCTGTATTATGGAATTCTTGGACTTGGAATATTTGCAGTCACAGTTTATATAGCTTTTTCTAAGTTTGGAAAAATCAGACTTGGAGATTGTGAAAAGCCACAGTATTCAAGCTTTAAATGGGGCGTTATGATATTCACTTCTACTATGGCAGCGGATATTTTGTTTTATTCATTATGCGAATGGTCAATGTATGCGGGTGAAAGCTATATAACAGAACTTGGGGTACAGAAATGGGCCTCAACTTATCCTATATTTCACTGGGGACCTATAGCATGGAGTTTTTATATTGTTCTCGCAGTAGCATTTGGCTTTATGCTTCATGTCAGAAAGAGAGATAAGCAGAAGTTTTCAGAGGGATGCAGGCCATTGCTTGGAAAATATGTTGATGGAGTGGCAGGAAAGGTTATTGATCTTATTGCCATTATTGCACTTATAGCTGGAACAGCAACTACATTTTCACTTGCAACACCATTACTTTCTGCTGCGGTTGCACATGTGTTTGGATTTAAGGATGGTATTGTTCTTACTATTGTTATTCTTCTTATTATTGCGCTTGTATATACAATGACGGTATGGTTTGGAATAAAGGGAATATCTAAACTTGCCGGTTATTGTTCATATCTGTTTTTTGCGCTTCTTGCATATGTTCTTTTTGCAGGAGGAGAGACAAGATATATTCTTGAGACAGGATTTTCAGCACTTGGTAATATGACACAGAATTTTATCGGCATGGCAACATGGATGGATCCTTTAAGAGAAAATTCATTTCCACAGAACTGGACAATATATTACTGGGCATACTGGATGGTGTGGTGTGTTGCGACTCCATTTTTTATCGGAACAATCAGTAAAGGAAGAACAATTAAGAATACGGTTATTGGCGGATATACATGGGGACTGGCAGGAACATTCACATCTTTTATAATTCTTGGAAATTATGGTCTGGCACAGCAGTTGAAGCATGGTCTGGATATTACAGGATTTGTGGCAGATGGGGGTACATATGCTGATGCCATCCTTAAAATATTTGATACACTGCCACTTACGGAATTTGGTCTTATTCTTCTTGTGGTAACTATGATTGCATTTTACTCAACAACATTTGATGCACTTACAATGGTAATATCTTCTTATTCTTATAAGAGACTTGAGGTTGATAAAGAGCCTGATAAAAAGGTAAGAACATTTTGGGCAGTTATGTTTATTTTGTTCCCAATTGCACTTATTTTCTCAGAAAATTCAATGTATAGTTTACAGTCGGTTTCGATTATAGCGGCATTTCCAATAGGTATAATAATTGTGATGATTGTTATAAGTTTCTTTAAAGATGCTAATAGTTATCTTAAGGGGGATAAAGATAAAAAGAAAAAGGATGAAATATCAGAAGAATAAGTGTATAATATAAGACAAATGCGGTATTTTCAGGAGTGTCTTATATATGCATAATATTTTTATTGTTGGTTCTAAGGGTATTCCGGGACTTTATGGGGGATATGAAACATTTGTTGATAAACTTACTGAATATCATAGAGAAGAAGGTAGTATATCATATCATGTAGCATGTAAATCAGATAATAATTCGGAGTTTACATATAATAATGCCCGTTGTTTTAATATAAAGGTTCCGAATATTGGACCAGTGCAGGCTGTTTATTATGACATAGCCGCTATAAAGGCATGTCTTAAATATATCCAGAAGAATTCAGTTGATAAACCGGTTATTTATATTCTGGCATGCAGAATAGGACCATGGATGAAGCGCTTTAGTAAGGAAATTCATAAGCTTGGCGGAAAGGTTTATGTTAATCCTGATGGCCATGAGTGGAAGAGAGCGAAGTGGAATAAGCTTATAAGAATGTACTGGAAATTATCGGAGAAACTCATGGTAAAGAGTGCAGACCTGCTTGTATGTGATAGTGTTAACATAGAATTGTATATTAAGGATGAGTATAGTAAATATTCTCCAGCAACAACATATATTGCTTATGGGGCAGAGATTGCAGACATGCAGTCAGCTGATGCAGAGAGTTTGTATAATAAGTGGCTGAATGATAATAATCTTAGGGCAGATGGCTATTATCTTATGGTTGGAAGATTTGTTCCAGAGAATAATTATGAGACAGTCATAAGAGAATTTATGAAATCACATACAGACAGGAAGCTGGTTATTCTCACAACAAAGAATGATGGATTTGCCCAGGAACTGGATGGGAAACTTGGGTTTAAGAAAGATAGCAGAATATGTATACTTGATCCGGTTTATGATAAAGATATGCTCATGTGTATAAGGAAGAATGCTTATGCATATATTCATGGACATGAAGTTGGAGGGACTAACCCAAGTCTTTTGGAAGCGCTTGGAACTACATCTGTTAATCTTTTGCTTGATGTAAGTTTCAACAGGGAAGTTGGAAAAGACGCTGCTTTTTATTGGAATAAGAATACATCAGATCTGGCATCTCTTATTGATAAAGTTGACACAATAAGCGAAAGCCAGATAAGGGAGTATGGACTTAAAGCAAAGAGAAGAATTCAGGAAGATTACACCTGGAATAAGATAAGCGGCGAATACAAGAGATTATGGGAAAACAATATATGAGAATTATTGGATTAATTAGAAAATACGGAGTTATCGGATTTTTAGTTAAAGCTGAGGAGAAACTTCGTAGTGATGTCAACAGAACATATAGCAGGGATTATTGTAATACAATACCTGACAAGAATATTCTTCAAAATCAGACTGATAAGCGGTTCGAATACGAACCGCTTATCAGTATTGTTGTACCTGCGTATAATACTGATAAAATTATGCTTAAAGAACTAATGGAATCTGTTATTAACCAAAGTTATAGTAAATGGCAGCTTTGTATTGCGGATGCAAGTAATAGTGATTCGGTTTCGGATGTTGTTAAAGAGTATAGTCATGATTCAAGAATTGTTTATAAAAAGCTAAAAAAGAATGGTGGAATATCTGAGAATACTAACGAAGGATTCACAATGGCAGATGGAGAATATATTGCGTTACTGGATCATGATGATTGTTTGTCGAGGGATGCCTTGTATGAAATGGTAAATGCTATGAATTCTGATTGTGATAATATTCCGGAACTTCTTTATTCAGATGAGGATAAGATATCACAGGATTCTTCCATGCATTATGCACCACATTTTAAAAGCGATATTAATAGGGAACTGCTTAATCATTATAATTATATATGTCATTTTCTTGTGTTTAAAAGGGATTTGCTGGAAAAAGCGGGAAATCTTAACAAAGAATATGATGGTTCACAGGATTATGATTTTATATTAAGGATGGTTGAACAGCTTCCGGATAGCAAGATAGCCCATGTCAGGAAGGTTTTATATCACTGGAGAGTGCATAACGGTTCTACAGCAGGTTTTTCAGGTAATAAGAATTATGCATATGATGCAGGTATAAGGGCACTTAAGGCACATTTTAACAGATGTGGACTTAATGATACTGTTGTGTCAGGGGTAAAGGGACAGGATTATGTTGATGCAGACAGGACGGCTTATGCAGATGTAAGCAAGCTTGTTTTCAATAAGGCGGATAATATTAATACCTGTTCTGCAGAATGGCAAAAGCAGTTGGCACAGTATTTTGTTGATGATAGTGTTGGAATTGCGGGTGGAAAGATTGTAACCGGAGGGAAAATTCTCTCATCAGGTATTGCATTTAACTCCGATGGTGAAATATGCCATGAGTTTCAGGGCATGAAAAAGTATTGGAAAGGCTACTGTACTCTGGCGAAAGTCCCAAGAGAAGTAAGTGCTGTAAGTCTGGAGTTCTGTGCTATAAGAAAAGATGTATATGATAAAGTAGGAGATATAAATTATAATCTGCCATCTCCATACAGAGATATGGAGTATGCTGCAAGAGTAAAAAAGGCAGGTTATAAAATAGTGATTGACGGACGTGTTACAGGCAGTATTAAGAGATCACATTTTGATAAAACAGCATGGCAGAAGGGAACAGTTGCGAAACAATATATTCCGGGCTGGGATTCATATATAGCAGAAGGAGATCCATTTTATAATGAAAAAACGCATATCTGTGGCTATGGCTGCTTATAATGGTGGGAAATATATCAGGGAACAGTTGGATAGTATTCTTGCTAATCTGACAGATGAAGATGAGATTGTTATTTCTGATGATGGCTCAACGGATGATACTATTAGCATAGCTAAGAAATTTGCATTAAAAGATTCAAGAGTCAGAATTATTGAGGGACCACATGAAGGAATTATTGCAAATTTTGAAAATGCTATTATTAACTGTGAAGGTGAGTATATTTTCTTGTCAGATCAGGATGATGTATGGATGAATAATAAAGTAAGTACTGTGATGCCATATTTTAATTCGGGTAATGGTGTGGTTGTACATGATGCCAGGGTTATGAATGAGAATCTTACTAAAGTAATATATGATTCCTTTTTTGAATACAGAGGATATGGTGGAGGTTTTTTGAAAAATCTCATTAAGAACAGGTATATAGGGTGTTGTATGGCATTTAAGTCAGACCTTATAAACAAATGTGTTCCTATACCAAGAAATATCCAGATGCATGATCAGTGGATTGGTATGATGGGGGATATATATTATGGAAAGACTTGTTTTATTGATAAACAGTTGTTAATATATAGACGGCATAGTGCTAATAATTCCGATTTTAATCATAATGGAATAATACGGATGATAAGAAACAGGCTTGTATTGTTGAATGAATTCAGAAAAAGTTTTATGAAGAAGGATAATTATGGCAGAAAAAAGAAAAAATAGCAGGAAAAAGACTGATGCGAAAGATAAAAAAGTTAATCAGATACTTACATTGGCTGGACTTGCCATAGCTGCGGTGTTTTTTATTGTTTCAATAATATTTGTAGTTATGCTCCATTATGTTGACCTTATACCTCTTAAGTATAAGGTTCTTGTGGCAGTTATATTATTACTGTGTACGATTGCATTAGTAATAACACAAAGATGGAAGGTTGGCGGCATAATAACTAAGGTTGTAGCTGTACTATTATGTGTTGTGCTTATTGTAGGCTGTGTATATCTTGGATATACCCGTGGTGCGATAGGAAGAATGGCAGGCGGAGATAAGCAGGTAGAAACAATCAGTATATATGTTATGGAATCAGATAAAGCAGAGAAGCTGGAAGACGTTAATGGATATACATGTGGTAAAATCAGTAATATTGACAGTGATAATACACAGAAGGTTATCGATGACATTTCACAGAATAAAGGGGTGAATCTTACTTATAAAGATTACACATCTGTAACAGGCACAGTGGATGCTCTTCTTAGTGGGGAAGTTGAGTCAGTTATGCTCAATGAAGCATATATGAGTATGCTTGATGATATGGAAGGATATCAGGATGTAAGCAGCAGGGTACGCGCGGTTTATTCAACTGATATAGAGTATTCTGTTAAAGGTGATGTCAATGAGGATTATCTTTCTAATGATGATGTTATAACTTTATATGTAAGTGGTATAGATACTGAGGGAACACCTAGTACAGTCAGTAGAAGTGATGTTAATATTCTTATAAGTATTAATACTAAAACACATCAGGTTATAATGATTAATACACCAAGAGATTACTATGTTCCACTCAGCATTTCACATGGCGTGAAGGATAAGCTCACACATGCCGGAATATATGGAATTGATTGCTCTATGGATACATTAGAAATGTTGTATGAGGTTAATATTGATTATTATGTAAGAATGAATTTTACCGGATTCAGGAAAATAGTTGATGCCCTTGGTGGTGTAACTGTTCATTCAGATTATGATTTTGTTACAACGCATGGAGGAAAACATATTTCAGTTGGAAATAATACACTTAATGGTGATGAGGCACTTGGTTTTGCAAGGGAAAGATATGCCTTCTCTGATGGGGACAGACAGAGAGGAAGAAACCAGATGGAAGTTATAAAGGCAATTTTCCAGAAGATGACTACGACTACAATGCTTACTAATTATACATCTATTCTGTCGTCAATATCCGACAGTATGAGTACTAATATGCCATATGATGAGATAGGCAATCTTGCAAAGATGCAGCTTGATGAGATGCCGTCATGGGATATACAGTCATATAGTGTGAATGGTACGGGAGATTATGCTGTTCCATTTTCTATGTCATCATCAGCATATGTTATGGTTCCGGATATGAATACAGTAAATCAGGCAAAGGAATATCTTACACAATTATATAATAATGAAATTGTTGATATAAGTGATAACAATTAATATACTGGAGAAGTAAAATGAAGAAAAAATACCATGGATTTACGGAAGATGACCATACATTTGTAATATGTGCATATAAAGAGAGTGCATTTCTTGAAGAATGTATAGAGTCATTGGAGAAACAGAATAAAAAAAGTAAAATTCTGCTTGCTACTTCGACGCCGAATGATTATATAAAAGATATTGCCAGACGTCATGGACTGGAGGTCAATGTAAATACAGGGGAAAAGGGACTTGCAGGAGACTGGAATTACGCATATAGTATTGCTGATACAAGTCTTATTACAATAGCACACCAGGATGATGTATATCTTCCGGCTTACAGTGAATCTATTATCAGGGCATTCAATGAATCGAAGAATCCGTTAATTGCATTTAGTGATTATGGGGAATTGAGAAATGGAAAGCCAGTGTATAAGAATAAGCTGTTGAAGATTAAGAGAATATTACTTCTTCCATTAAGGATTAAAGCATTCCATAAATCAATATTTGTCAGAAGAAGAGTTATGTCAATTGGTTCTGCCATATGTTGTCCTGCGGTAAGCTTTTATGCACCAGCACTTCCTAAGAAAATATTTACATCTGAGTTTAAAAGTAATTCAGACTGGCAGGCATGGGAAAGGCTGTCAAAAAGAAAAGGTGAGTTTATTTATGTGAAAACTCCACTTATGCTGCACAGGATTCATCATGAATCTACAACATCACAGATAATAGAAGATGATAACAGAGGACAGGAAGATTATGCAATGTTTTGTAAATTCTGGCCCAAATCCATTGCCAGATTGATATCTGGAGTGTATAAGAACAGTGAGAAGTCTAATCAGATTTAATATATATTATAAAATACAAGGAGATACCTATGGATAAAATATTGCTCATAATTCCTGCATATAATGAGGAAGAAAGCATTGAGAGAGTAATTAATAATCTGGAGAAAAATTTTCCACAGTATGATTATGTTATTGTAAATGATGGCTCTAAAGATAAAACAGAGCAGGTGTGTGTTGATAACGGATATAATATCATCTCTTTGCCTATTCATCTTGGATTGGCAGGTGGTTTTCAGGCAGGAATGAAGTATGCAAAACAATATGGTTACGATTATGCTGTTCAGTTTGATGCAGACGGTCAGCATCTTCCAGAATATATTGAACCTATGCTGAGCCTTCTTAAGAAAGAGGATGATGATATTGTAATAGGCTCAAGATTCGTTAAAGAAAAAATGAATCATAGTGCGAGAATGATGGGAAACCGTCTTATTAATATGTGTATTAAGATAACATCAGGAAAGAGAATATATGATTCAACTTCGGGAATGAGAATGTTTAACAGAAAGATGATCAAAATTCTTGCAGATACTCCCAATATGGGACCGGAGCCGGATACCATATGTTATTGTATTAGAAGTGGCGCTAAAGTTGGTGAGTGTCAGGTTAAAATGCAGGAACGTCTAGCGGGACAGAGTTATCTTAGTTTTTTTAAATCTATAAGATATATGATAACAATGAGCATATCTATTCTTATAATTCAGTGGTTCAGAAAGGGGAACATGTAATGGCTTTGAATTTGCGAATATGTATAATAGTTGTATCAATCCTTTTTTTGTTTTTTGTTTTAAGAAGGATAAGAAAAGCACAGATGCAGATTTCTGATTCTCTTTTCTGGATAATTGCATCTATTGTTTTTGTTATTATAGGAATATTTCCACAGATTGTTATATGGCTTTCAAAAATTACAGGGGTACAGTCTCCTGCAAATCTTGTGTTCTTAATGATTATATTTGTTTTATTGTTAAGAATTTTTAATTTGTCGTGTAAACTTTCAAGTACAGAGAACGCACTTCACAGTCTCGCTGAGCAGTATGCTGTGGATCATAAGCTTACAAAGAAAAAGGACGAATAAATATGTAACTGACTTCATATACTTTTATTAATGTGCTGATAGGAGTGTGTTAAAGTATATGAAAAAGAAATTGATAAAAATTATGATAATAGGGATTCTGGCAGTATGGGTGTCAGGGTCCCTGTTTCATTTTGTGTATGACTGGACGGGAAGGAATACATTTGTCGGGCTGTTCTTTCCAACTAATGAATCAACATGGGAACATATGAAGCTGGCGTTCCTGCCGATGAATCTGTATGGAATCTATACATGGTATGCATTAAAGGACAGATACGAAGCAAGCGGCTTTGCGGTTTTACTTGGTGCAAATGTGGCAACATGGGCAATTCCGTTTCTGTACTACACATATATGGGAGTACTCGGATTTTCAAAAACGTGGCTTGATATTGCAACATTTTTTGTGGCAGTGCTAATCGGTTTCGCTGTGGAGTATCATGTGTTAAGACGTGCCGGGCATGAGAGCTTTGTACTTGGAACATGGATTATGGCAATTGTTGATTTTGTGATGGCAGCAGCATTTGTTTCATGCTCGTATGGTGCGCCTGAACTTGGCATATTTGCAAAACCTTAAAAATAACAGTTGACAATATCTAATTATAATAGTATGCTATAACTGTACTAATTAATATAGTACAGTTATTACGCAAGCTTGTAACCAGTTTAAATAATACACAGAAAGGAATGGAACATGTTCACTATAGATGTCATGTCGCGAGTGCCAGTCTATGAACAGCTCATTAAGCAGGTGGAAGACCAGGTGCTTAAAGGGATTATGAAGGAAGGCGATAAGATGCCATCGGTACGGTCTTTGTCGATGGAGCTGTCTACTAATCCGAATACAATCCAGAAAGCATACATGGAGCTGGACAGAAGAGGAATTCTGGTGAGCGTACCGGGAAAGGGCTCTTTTATATCGGCAGAAGCGTTAAAGATTGTCGGGAATCAGTCTAAGGAAAAGCTTTCAGATCTTAAGGAGATTGTAAGAAAGCTTGCATACGCAGGGGTGAGTAAGAGTGAGATAACAGATATGATTGAGGAGGTTTATAAGAAAATATGATAGAGGTAAAAGGTGTTACTAAATCATTTGATGACTTTACAGCACTTGACAATGTTACCTGTAATATAGCGGAGGGCTGTATATATGGTATGGTTGGTTCTAACGGTGCAGGAAAGTCTACGCTGCTAAGAGTCCTGTCAGGGATATATAAGGCAGATAAGGGAGAAGCAATAATCGATGGAATTAATGTGTATGAGAATACATACATGAAGAATAAGCTGGTGTTCGTTGCAGATGAATTATTCTTTCTTGCAGGCGCGAACATGAAGAGCATGGCTAAGTTCTATAGTTCAATATATGATAATTTTGATATGGACAGATTCGCAGAACTTACGAAAACATTTGGACTTGATCCATCTAAGAGTATATCAAACTTTTCAAAAGGAATGAAGAGACAGGCAGCTATAATACTTGCGCTTTCAACCAGAGCTAAGTATATGTTCTTTGATGAAACATTTGACGGACTTGATCCTGTTATGCGTAATCTTGTCAAGAAGTTAATATGTGGTGATGTTGCAGATAATAACGCTACTGTTATAGTTACATCACATTCATTAAGAGAGTTAGAAGACTTATGTGATCATTTGTCACTTCTTCACAAAGGCGGGCTGGTGCTTGACAGCGATGTATTTGAACTAAAGACGAGTCAGTTCAAGGTACAGGTTGCTTTTAAGGATGATTTTGATGAGAGTAAGTTTGAGGGCATTAGGATTACTAGATACCGTCAGGAGGGTTCAGTTGCCAACATGATAGTAAGTGGTGACAGGGAACAGACCATTGACATTATAAATGCCATGAATCCGGTAGTATTTGATGTCCTCCCGCTTACGCTTGAAGAAGTATTTACTTATGAGATGGAAGCACTCGGTTATACATTTGATGTGAAGGGGGATAAGACGCATGAATAATAAGAAAGTATTCAGCTTTCATATGTTTTTACAGACATTGAAGCAGACAAGGCTTGCAGGCTTTATAATGATGGCGGTAATTACACTTATATCAGTTGTACCGATTATTTCATCATTAAGCTATATTAAAGAATATAAACAGGTTAATAATGTAGGTGGAATTTCAGGGAATTATTTTCTGGTATTAGTATTCATAATTGTTGTACCTGTTATATCATTGATAGTATGGAGTTTTCTTAATAAGAGAAGCAGCAGTGATTTTTATCATTCAATTCCATATACAAGATTGTGCATATATCTTAGCAAGACAGCAGCAATACTTACATGGATTGCCGGAATACTTGTTGTGTCATATGTATCACAGGCAGTTTTACTCATGGCTAACAGGCAGTATTTTAATGTGGATTATGCAACAATGTTCCGGATGTATCTTTCGATATTTATATGCAGCCTTTTATGCATGGCAATTATAAATGTATCAATATCCATTACAGGAAACATATTAAGCAATATATGTGTTACAGGACTTATAATGTTTCTTCCAAGATTTATTATGTTAATGGTTACAGAACTGACTGTGTTTCATGGAGAAACTTACATGATAAGTAACAGTGGTGTGGGGTTACTTGATTCTTCCAACAATATGATTGTTGGCTGGGTATTTTCTGTATTTGATATATACAATGGTCCATCAGGAATAGCAGATATGGTTCTCAGCCTTACAAGTAACTTATATACACTCGTGCTTGCACTTATATATATAGCGCTTGGCGCACTTCTCTTTGTAAAGAGAAAAAGTGAGACAGCAGGAAAAGCAGCTAATGGAAAGGTTCTGCCAATGATTATCAGAACACTTATCGGCTTTTCAATTGCGTTTATAGGTGTAATGATAGCATATACAAGTATAGATAGTGATGAGACAATAGCAGTTGTTGTGCTGTTTATTGTAAGTGCATTGGTTGTGTTTGTTTATGAATGTATAGTAAGTAAGAAGATGAATGTTATAAAGCAGTGTATTCCATCAATTCTTCTTGGATATGTTCTTGCAGTGGTAATTGGAACAGGAGCTAATTCATTTGGCAAATATGAGGCATCGTACGAACCGGATGCTTCAAAACTTGCATATGTATCAATTCAGTCAATGGATATGTACTATGCTTCAGATAACGGATATTTCAGTTCTATATCATCGAAGGTTCAGTTTACAGATGAAGAGATTCTTAAATATGTATCGGAGAAATTTGGGGCATATAAAGATAAATGTATATCAAATGGTGTTCATAATTATATTTATAACGGCAGAGGTTCAGTGACTAATTATAAGGTTGGTTTCAGACAGAACGGTGTTACACATTACAGAAGGATTCAGCTTACAGACAGTGATGCCAATAAACTTGCAAGTCTGTTAAAGAAGGATGAGAATTTTGTTAAGGCTTATATGGAACTTCCGGATAGTGACAAGATTTCTGTTAATTATATAACAGGTAATATGGAGGATTCTGACTGTAAGGATATATATGAAACAATTAAAAGTGAAATTAAACAGATTGGTTTTGAGAAATGGTATCAGATAGTTACTTCAGATGCTGATACTTTCTTGATGTCAGTACGGTTTTCAAAAAATGGCGTTACTTATGATATGGTTCTTCCAATCAGTAAGAATATGCCACAATCTTATAATAAGTATATTAGTATACGGAATGAATATGCCATTAAGAATAATGAAAAAGAGCTTGGGACAATGAGTGATATTTTAAAGCAGTATTTAAATGACAGTTCCAGAACATGGGATAAATATACTAGTGGATATGAAACTCTTTCAGCAGTTCTTGTATATAATGATACCAGAACATATATTAATCTGGATTCATATGTAAGAAAAGATGAAGGAAGAGCAAAAAAAGTATTAAATGGACTTATAGAGTCCCTTGACAAGAAGAATTTTAATAAAAATATAAATGCAGATAATCCTTGTATTGTATTGAATTATGAAAAGTATAATCCTGACAACGGTAAATCTGTTCTGGCAGATGCTATTATACAGTTAGATGGTTATACAAGGACAGAAGATTATATATCTGATATTGATTATTATTAATTACTTCTTATGTTGAATTAATGTAATATAAGAAGTATAATTGATGGGATGGTGTGTGGGCATCATCCCATTATTTAAGATAGAAAAGGAACAGGATTATGTACGATTATTTAATAGTAGGAGCAGGACTTTTTGGTTCTGTATTCGCACATGAAGCTGCCAAGGCAGGAAAAAAGGTTCTTGTAATAGATAAGAGAAATAATATTGCAGGTAATGTGTATACAGAGAAGATGGAAGGTATTAATGTGCATGTGTATGGTGCACATATTTTCCATACTAATAACAAGAAGGTATGGGAATATCTTTCACAGTTTACTACATTTAACAGATTCACTAATTCACCTGTTGCCAATTACAAGGGTGAGCTGTATTCACTGCCATTCAACATGTATACCTTCAATAAGATGTGGGGCGTTGTGACACCACAGGAGGCAGCAGAAAGAATCGAGCAGCAGAGAAAGGAAGCAGGAATAACAGAGCCTAAGAATCTTGAGGAACAGGCTATAAGCCTTGTAGGAACTGATATATATGAGAAGCTGATTAAGGGATACACACAGAAGCAGTGGGGCAGACCATGTAATGAGCTTCCATCATTCATTATCAAGAGACTTCCTGTAAGACTTACATTTGATAATAATTACTTTAATGCACTTTATCAGGGAATTCCTGAGGGCGGATATACCAAGATGGTTGCCAATATGCTTGATGACAGCGAGCTTTCCGGAAGCATTGAGGTAAGACTTGGAGTTGATTACCTTGCTTCCGCTGATGCTAAGGCGACACTTGATAATGAGGCTGCAAAGGTTGTATATACAGGTGCGATTGATGCGTACTTTGATTATAAGCTCGGCAATCTTGAATACCGTTCAGTAAGATTTGAGACAGAGACTCTGGATATTCCTAATTATCAGGGCAATGCAGCAGTTAATTACACTGATGCTGAGACTCCATGGACAAGAATTATTGAGCACAAATGGTTTGAGTTCGGCAAGGACGAGAACGGCAATGACCTTCCTAAGACTGTTATCAGCCGTGAGTACAGTTCTGAGTGGAAGCCAGGGGATGAGCCGTATTATCCTGTAAATGATGAGAAAAATGGAGCTCTCTATGCACAGTATAAGGAGCTTGCTGACGCTGAGAGTAAGGTTATATTCGGTGGACGACTTGGCGAGTACAAATATTATGATATGGACGCTGTTGTGGCAGCAGCTCTTGACTGTGCATCAAAAAACATTTAACTGAAAGTGATGAGGGGTGGCTCATAATGAGTCACCCCTGAAAATTACCACTTGCCTTGCGGTCACAAAGCTGACTGTATATATCAGGTCCAAGTCCTGTCTGTAATTCTGTGTATGCTTTTCTTAGCTGTTCGTCAGTCATATGTTCCTTTTTTCTGTTGATTGCGTTGATACTGTCGTGAATAACTTTATCCTGGTCATCATGTGTTTCCCAGTTGTACATTGTGTGCCCTTTTACAATAGATTTATTATTGTTATCTGTTGGAAGATTTTCTGCATTATTCATATCAATTCTCCTCAATTATATTTTAGAATCTGCTAATATTATCTGCGTTAATTGCGCGTCTATACTTGAAAAAGTCTGCATAGCATTGTAATATTAATAAATGTGCAGACACGAGAGGGGAATTTTAATGGTTAATCTGGATGGGATGCTGTCAATAGTTATGCCAGCTTATAATGAGGAAAAACTTATATATAACAGTATTAAAGAGACGCTCAGGATTGTTGAAAAGTTTGTTCCGGAATTAGAGATTGTTGTGGTTAATGATGGCAGTAAGGACAATACGAAATCTGAAATTGAAAGAGCTGTTAAAGAAGACAGCAGAGTGCGTATGATAAGTTCTACCAAGAACAGAGGCAAGGGTAATGCAATAATTGCCGGAGTTTCACAGGTGGAAGGAAAGTATGTCGCATTTGTCGATGCAGATCTTGAATTAAATCCATCACAGCTTGAGGGTTATCTTCAGAAAATGCTTGACGATAATAAAGATGTTGTAATTGGCTGCAAGTTTCATAAGGATTCCAAGCTGGATTATCCATTTAAGAGAAAAGTTATCAGCATGGGATATTACATAATGCTGCTTGTCTTGTTTCACCTTAATGTCAAGGATACGCAGACAGGGCTTAAAGTATTCCGTGTGGAGGCAATCAAGCCAGTGGCACATCTTGTCAGAACATCAGGATTTGCTTATGATATAGAGCTTTTGGTTGCTATACACAGAAGAGGCTTTACAATTGCACAGATGCCTGTTGAAGTTGTGTATGTCAGGGATTCGGGCAGCAGACGAATTGGAATGAAGGATATATGGCAGGCATTTATTGATACATGGGCTATATTTGGAAGAGTTTATTTTAAACATTATTACGATTGATATATATGGATTGGAAAAACATGTTTTCGTTAAGAAATATACTTAAGAAATTTAAAAAGGATAAAAATGAAGAGCAAGAAATAACCCAGCAGGATGGGTATGAAATATTGGAAGTTACACAACTGTCCGTGTTTAAGAATATACAGATTTATCTTAAAGATTTTTTTAAGGTTAGGAATCATATTATAGTAACAATAGTATGTGGCTGTGTATTTGTTATGGCTGTTGCGGGAACTGTAATTACGGTAACTTCTGTTAATCACCGTCATAAAGAGAAAAATGTTATTGCAGCTGTAGATAATACTGTTGTTCAAATGGAGACCAAGGAAGCTTTAAAAACATCAACGATGTCGCTTTATCTTGAGGCGGTAGCTGATGAAAATACTATTACTGCAAGTGTTTACGATGAAGATGGGGAAATTCTTACAGGACATAACCTTGTGTTTAATTTGCTAAAAGGAAGCAAAGAAGATAATGAGGTTCAGGTTGAAAAGTTAAAAGGAACTTATGCCGGACAGAGTATAGAAGATATAGAAACGCAGGTGTATGATGATGATGATAAGGATGGAACAGTATTTATGCCAGACCTTGAGACTGGGGTATATACACTTGTTGTGCAGGCAGAGGAAGGTTACGAGACACCGGATGCAGCAGAGGCGACTGTTGAAACATTTGAAGTAATGGATGATATCATGAACAAGGTAGTGGATGATTCAGCACTTACACAGCAAGAGGATCCATTTAGAAACCGTGCTGATGATTCAGTTGATGATCCTATTCCAGAGACAACAGCCACTTCGGGAGAGATTAAGATTACAACTCTTAAGAAGTCTGGAGATAATATTATATATAAGATAAATAGTAAGAAATCTGTACAGTATTCAGATACAGAGATAGCTAAATTTAAAACGGGTTCTGTAGTAATTGACCAGAACGGAAGTTTATCAACATATTCTGGTTATGTATATGAGACTGGCAGTGTTGAGGTTACAGGCGGAAAGGTATCAGTTATTACCAAGTTTCTTGTGCCATCGAGTGATATTAGTGTCGAGAAGGCTGAGAATGTAGAAAATGTGACTACATTACTGGCAGGTGTACCTAAAGAGAAAGAAACTGAGAGTGAAACTGAAACACAAGACAGTACAAAATCTGAAAGTACAAGTGAATCTGATTCTGAAACAAAGCAGGAAACTAAGACAGATGAAGCTTCGAAACCAACAGAAAGTCAGAGTACTGAAGCAAAGAAAAATTATACACTTCTTACTATAGAAGCTGAAACAGAAACTTCTTATGCAGACGGATGGCAGACTATAGATGGAAAGACATACTATTTTGCAGATTCTAAGGCTGTAACAGGTTGGTATAAGATTGGCTCAATGCAGTATTATTTCAACAGTGATGGTACATTGGGTTCAAGCCTTGTAATAGATGTATCTACTTATAATGGAGACATTAACTGGAGTCAGGTTAAGGCTGCTGGTATTGATTATGCAATGATAAGAGTAGGATACAGAGGTTATGAAACGGCAAAACTTGTCAAAGACAAGCGATTTGATAACAACATGAAGAATGCTACAGCTGCTGGAGTAAAAGTAGGAGCTTATATTGTAACACAGGCAGTTAATACTAATGAGGCGGTAGAAGAGGCAAGCTTTATAATATCAGCATGCAAATCATATAGTGTATCCCTTCCGTTGGCTATTGATGTGGAAAGTGCAGGAAACGGTACAGGAAGAGGAGATAAAATATCAGTCTCAGAAAGAACTGCGGTTATAAATGCATTTGTTCAGACGGTTAAGAATTCAGGATATTCAGCAATGGTATATGCAAATAAAGACTGGATGACTAACAAGATCAATGCTGGTTCGCTTGTTTCAGGAAGTAATGTCTGGCTGGCACAATACAGAAGCAGCTGCACATATGGAGGAAGTTATCAGATGTGGCAGTTTACAGATTCAGGCTCGGTATCTGGGATTACAGGACATGTGGATGTCAGTGCGTGGAAACATTAAAGAGGATGACAAATCTTTAACATAGTGATATAATTATTCTTAATGTTTATTTATAGAGTAAATATACGCAGAAATGAGGAGTAATATGAGCAAAAATAATGAACAGCTGGTTGAACTTATAAAAGATGTTGTTTCTGGAAATAAGGAAAAAGATGTATTCTGCAAAGAGTTTTATAGGGAAGTATATGCAATTGTATATCCTGTATTTGGAGAAAACAGCAAGAAAGTAACTAGCAGGGCATTTATTTATTTATGTGATAACCTTGATAAAATAGATGTAAGTAGGAATGTGCATAGACAGATAGCAACACTTGTTTCTACATTTATGTTTGGTTTAATTGATAAGAAAACTATAAAATATGATGCAGAACTGTCAGATTATGAATTTAACAGGATTAAGGATGATGTTGAACTTTACAATATAATCAGAGATAATGTTAAAATGTTTAAGAATCCTGTTGATTTTGAAAGAGCAAGTGATTCAATAAAGGAACTAACGAGAGTACAGACAATTGTACTTGAACTTTATGGATATGAGATGCATTCTGTTGAAGAAATAGAAGAACTTCTTGATATGGACAGTGCTTTTATTTATGGGATTATTGGTCAGATAAAAGCTCAGATTCTTGGAATAAATATCAGTGTGTCTGAAGATACTGATGATGCCATGGAAGAATCAGGTGTGGATGTATATGAGGAACAGGAAGAAAATGATGAATATGTTCCAGAAGATGATAACGAATCTGAGGAAGAGCAGCCAGCAGATTCTTCAAATGATGAGGATGAAGATGAAGCAGATTCGTGTAGTGAAGAATATATATATATGAGAAAGAATGCCAGAAAGAAAAAAGGACCTGATCTTGTTGTGGAGAAGCTTTCAGAATTGTTGGGAAAGCTTTTTCCGGATTTATCACATACAGCTAGAAATATAGTTGTATATGTAGCAGGTGGAGTTATATTACTGGCAATAGTCATTAGTATTTTCCTTTCAGCAATATTGTCTGGGGGTGCGAATTCTGCTAATAAAAAGAATAGTTCAGGAAATACAAGGGTAACAATAGCAGAAACCGTAACTGCTCATGAAAAGACTACAAAGGCTAAAAAAACTAAGAAAACACAGGCTGATACAGAAGCGGATAATAATGCAACAACAAAGGCTGATACAACAAAAAATAATAACAATAATAATACAGACAGAAAAGATATAATAGAAGAAGCAACAGAAGAATCTGATGATGAAGATTCAGATGGTGGTGATGAGGAAGAAATGGAAGAAGAAAAAGAAAAGCCATCAGAGGAAGATAAAGAAAAGCCATCAGAGGAAGATAAAGAAAAGCCATCAGAGAAAGAGACTCCTTCAGAGACACAGTCAGATAGTAATAAAACACAGGAAACAAAGAGTACTGAGGAGAAAAATACAGAGACATCTACAGAAACAAAGGCAACAGAAGAAAATACAAAAGCGACAAAGGCAACAGAAGCAGTTGACAATACAACTGCTGCGGCAGATATTAATGCTAGTAACAATTAAGTAAGTCAGGTGCAAATAATATAGATACATAACAGGATTAAGGAAGGTTTGCTATGAAATGTGTAATATTGGCTGGAGGCAGTGGCGATAGTTTATGGCCATTATCCAGAAAGAATTTTCCAAAGCAGTTTATGAATATTAAAGAGGGTCGTTCCATATTACAGGAAACTGTAGTGAGGAATATGCCTTTCTGCGAGGAATTTATTATTGTTACCAATGAAAGCTATAAGAATATTGTTAACGGACAGATGAAAGCATTTCAGAGTCTGAAGTACAGGGTTATTCTTGAGGGAATACCAAAGGGAACAGGAGCTGCTGTGCTGTTGGGAACAATGTTTGCTAATCCATCAGAATTAGTTCTGGTTGTTAATTCGGATAATCTTATAGATGGAGATGGCTATAAAGAGGCTGTTATTGCAGCGAAGGATTACGCCAAGGCAGGACATCTTGCTGTATTAGGAGTAAAGCCTAAGCAGGAGTCATCATCTTATGGATATATCTTAAGAGAACATGGAGATGTAAAACAGTTTATTGCAAAAATGGATTTTGACGAAGATGAAACAGAGGGACTTCTTGGTTATGGTTACGAAGAAGGATATCTGTGGAACAGCGGAATATTAGTATTCAGGGCAGGAGATATGACTAATACTGCAAGGCGCCTGGCACCAGAGCTTTACACTACATGTAAAACTGCTAAGAGAAAAGTTCCTGCAATAAGACGTGCTGTACGATTCCCAGAGGCAGTCATGCAGCCTATGCCACATGGAAGCATAGAGACACTTCTTCTTGAAAAATGCAATTCAATTAAGGTTGTAGAAGTGAACTTTGAATGGATGGATGTGGGCAATGCAAGCAATCTTGCAGAATTTGGCAAGGATATCAAGTCTGACTGCATAATTAAGAATGACTGTGATAATGTCAATATTATAAATAATGCATCAAGGCAGCTTGTTGTAGCCAATGACCTTAAAGATATCGTTGTAGTCAATACAGATGATGCAACATATGTATCTTCTAAGAAGTCTGCAGATGATATAAAGCAGATTATGAAAGATAACATGGATAAATACGAAGCATTTTTTGATTACAACAGAACTACTTATAAAGAGTGGGGAATTCAGGAAATCCTTAATTACTCACAGGGATATAAGGTAAGAAAACTTACAGTATTTCCGGGAATGTCAATGTCACTTCACCAGCATGAAAAGAGAACAGAGCACTGGTCAATAGTTGAAGGTGTTGCGACAATTACCCTTGGCAATGAAACTGCTGATTATAACAAATATGAAAGTGTGTTTATTCCAGTGGGAACGAAACACAGGATTGCTAATAAAACAGATAAGAATGTAGTAGTAATCGAGGTTGGCATTGGAGATAATATATCAGATACAGATCTTGTTAAGATATATAATCAGGATAATCCACAGGCATCTGCTAATTATGTAAGACTGGATAAGAGTCCTATTGCCAAGCTTGAACCCGCATTTAAGGATAATCTGTGGGGTGGAACTAAGATTCGTGATGTATATGGCAAGAAATGTGATTACGATGTCATAGGTGAAAGCTGGGAACTTTCAGCACATCCAGATGGTCAGAGCCGTATAGCTGAAGGAAGATATAAAGGAATGCTCTTCAACGAGTACCTTAATATTATTGGAAAAGACGCACTTGGCTGGAAATGTCAGGCACAGGACAGATTCCCGATTCTTATAAAGTTCATAGATGCAAAGCAGGCGCTTTCTATACAGATTCATCCTGATGATGAATATGCTCTTGAGAATGAGAATGAATACGGTAAGAACGAAATGTGGTATGTAGTGGACAGCGAACCAGGATCATATCTGTACTGTGGGCTTTCAAGAGACGCATCTAAGGAAGAGATTCTTGAGAGAATTAATAATAATACAATCACAGACATACTTAATAAAATAGAGGTTAAAGCTGGCGATGTTGTTATGGTTAAGGCAGGAACAATCCATGCAATAGGCGCAGGTGTATTCATATGTGAGATACAGCAGAATTCTAACTGTACCTACCGTATGTATGATTATGACAGAAGGGACAAGTTCGGTAATCCAAGAGAACTTCATGTAAAGAAAGCACTGGATGTTGTTGATAACCATAAATATGTCAAAGATAATAAGACAGAGGTTGTTATTGCAAGAAATGAACATTTCACAGAAGAAAGACTTGTCCAGTGCAAATACTTTGAAGTATACAAGTATGAGGTCAATGACGAAGCAAAGATTACTGTTGATGAGGCATCATTCGTTTCTGTACTTTTCATTAATGGCTCAGGAACTATTGAAACTGATGATTATGAAAAGACTATGGAGTTTAAAGCAGGTGACAGTTTCTTTGTAAGTGCAGGTCTTCGTTCAATAATAGTTAAGGGACAGGCAACCATGGTTGTTACCAGAGTATAAAAAAATGTTTTACTTTGTCGTATATTGATGTATAATGACGAGAGAATTCTTTTTAAAGGAGAGTATAATAATGTTATCAGTAGTAATTCCAACATTTAATGAAAGCAAGAACATCAGAAATCTTGTAGCACAGATTGATGTTGCTTTAAAGGGTGTTGATTATGAGATTGTTTTTGTTGATGACAGTAAGGACAATACACCAGATGTAATTATGGAAGTGGCTAAGGAATATCCACAGGTCAGAATGGAACACAGAAAGAATGGTACAGGTTTAGCAACTGCTGTTCTTGATGGTTTCAAGCTTGCCAAGGGAGAATATATGGCATGTATGGATGCTGATTTACAGCACCCACCAATCGTTCTTAAATATATGTATAAAGCTATGGAAAGCGGAGCAGATTTCTGTATTCCTAGCCGACTTATTCCAGGTGGAGATGATGGCGGACTTAACTGGTACAGAAAGTTCGTATCTGGAACAGCAAGAAAGATAGGACAGGTTATGTTGCCTTGCCTTAGAAAGATATCAGATCCTACAAGCGGACTCTTTATGTTCAGAAGAGAAGTTATTGAGAATGCTGACCTTCAGCCAATCGGATGGAAGATTATGGTTGAGGTTCTTGCGATGGGAACATACAGCAAGGTAATTGAGATTCCTTATAAGTTCCAGCAGAGAACTGAGGGGGAGTCAAAGCTTTCAGGAAAGGTTACTTTAGAGTACTTAAAGCAGCTTAAGAATCTCAGAAAGAGATACAATAAGAGTAATAAGTACAAAGTAGAAGTATGGTCTACTGAACGTATGATGAAAGGCGATAAATAATGATATAAGACAGATATAAGCCACAGGACGACATCAAATGAAGTTTTGTGGCTGTCTTAATGTATAAGAGAACAGGAGAATTTAAAGATGGCAATATTAGTTACAGGCGGTGCAGGTTTTATAGGAAGCCACACAGTTGTTGAACTTCAGAATGCAGGCTATGATGTTGTAGTTGTTGATAATCTTGTTAATTCAAGCAGAAAGTCTTTAGACAGGGTTGAGAAAATTACAGGGAAAAAAGCTGCATTTTATGAGGCAGACATCAATGATGCTGCTGCATTAAATGAGATTTTTGAGAAAGAAAGTATTGATAGTGTTATACATTTTGCAGGGCTTAAGGCTGTTGGTGAATCAGTAGCAAAACCACTTGAATATTATATGAATAACATATCAGGTTCACTTACACTTTTTGATGTTATGAGAAAGCATGGTGTTAAGAATATTATATTCTCATCTTCAGCTACAGTTTACGGAGATCCTGCATTTGTACCTATTACAGAGGAATGCCCTAAGGGAGAGATTACTAATCCTTACGGTAAGACTAAGGGAATGCTTGAGGAAATTCTTACAGATATACAGAAGGCTGATCCAGAGTGGAATGTAATTCTTTTAAGATATTTTAATCCTATCGGAGCACATGAGAGTGGAACTATAGGTGAGAATCCTAACGGAGTACCTAATAATCTTATGCCATATATAACACAGGTTGCTGTAGGAAAATTAAAGGAACTTGGTGTATTTGGCAATGATTATGATACACATGATGGAACTGGTGTAAGAGATTATATCCATGTAGTTGATCTTGCACTCGGGCATGTTAAGGCTATAGAAAAGCTTGCCGATAATCCGGGAATTGCAATATACAATCTTGGTACAGGCAATGGCTATTCAGTACTTGATATTGTAAAGAATTTTGAAGTAGCTACAGGAATACATATACCATATGTAATTAAGGCAAGAAGACCTGGCGATATCGCAACATGCTACTGTGATGCAAGCAAGGCGGAGAGAGAACTCCACTGGAAAGCAGAACGTGACTTAAAGACTATGTGTGCTGATTCATGGAGATGGCAGAAGAATAATCCTAACGGATATGATGATTAAGGAGTAGATTATGGGTAAGTATTTTGGAACTGATGGATTCAGAGGAGAGGCTAATGTAACTCTTACTGTTGACCATGCATTTAAGGTAGGAAGATTCTTAGGCTGGTATTATGGAAAGAACCATGAGGATGGTAAGGCAAAGATTGTTATTGGTAAGGATACAAGAAGAAGCAGTTATATGTTTGAGTATTCTTTAGTTGCCGGACTTACAGCTTCAGGAGCAGATGCATATCTTCTTCATGTTACAACTACACCGAGTGTTTCTTATGTAGCAAGAACAGAAGATTTTGATTGTGGAATCATGATATCTGCAAGCCACAATCCGTTCTATGATAATGGAATCAAGCTTATTAACTCAGCTGGCGAAAAGATGAAAGAGGATGTAATCTCTGAAATCGAAAAGTATCTTGATGATGAGATGGGTGAAATCCCTTATGCCACAAGAGAGAAGATAGGATGCACAGTTGATTACACAGCAGGCCGTAACAGATACATGGGATATCTTATGAGTCTTGCAATCTATTCATTCAAGGGAATAAGAGTAGGTCTTGATGCTTCTAATGGTAGTGCATGGACACTTGCAAAGGCTGTATTTGATGCACTTGGAGCTAAGACTTATGTTATAAATGCAGCTCCGGACGGAACTAATATTAACGAGAACTGTGGTTCAACACATATTGAAGGTCTTCAGGACTTAGTAAGAAGAGAACACCTCGATGTAGGATTCGCATTTGACGGTGATGCAGACAGATGCCTTTGTGTAGATGAGAAGGGTGAGGTTATAACAGGTGATCACATCCTCTATATCTATGGATGCTACATGAAGGACAGAGATAAGCTTGTCGGCAATAAGGTTGTAACAACAGTAATGTCTAACTTTGGACTCTACAAAGCATTTGACGCAGTAGGAATTGAGTACGAAAAGACTAAGGTCGGTGATAAGTATGTATATGAGTGCATGTCAGAGAATGGCTACCGTATAGGTGGAGAGCAGTCAGGACACATCATATTCTCTAAATATGCAACAACAGGTGATGGAATTATCACAGCCCTTAAGATGATGGAAGTTATGATTGCCAAGAAAAAGACATTATCAGAACTTGCAGCACCACTTGTTATATACCCACAGGTTCTTAAGAACATCAGGGTTACAGACAAGACAAAGGCACAGGATGATGCCGATGTAAAGGCAGCGGTTGAGGCAGTTGCCAATGCACTCGGCGCAGACGGAAGAATCCTTGTACGAGAAAGCGGAACAGAACCGGTTGTCCGCGTAATGGTTGAGGCAGGAAGCACAGAAGAGTGCGAGAAGTATGTAGATCAGGTAATAGAAGTTATAAAGAGTAAGGGATACGCAGTGTAAATTTATATGAATATTTTCAACACCTCCACATAAGATTAATTAGGTCTTATTGTGGGGGTGTTTTTTATGTGTAGAAAAGTCTGGGGAAAAGTCATGGCTGTTATGCTAGCATTGTTGATAATTACGCCTGTGTGCGCCATGACAGGGTGTTCCGGCAGCAAAGAGCCGGATAATAAGACCAGTGTTGATTATACAGTGGTTGAAAATGCGGATTTGCCGGAGGAGCTCAGGAAGCTTATAGAAAGCAAAAAAGATAAAGTGATGAGGCTTACATATACGACTAAGGATTATACATATGTTGTGGCCGGGTATGGAACGCGGGAGACCAGCGGGTATTCCATTAAGGTTAATGATGTGTACACGGGGGATAATGCGTTGTACATTGACCTTAACCTGATAGGACCTGCGGCTGGGGAAGCGGTAAATGAGGTGGAAACATATCCGGTAATAGTGCTAAAGATGGAGCGGCGGGAAGAAAGCGTCGTATTTAAAATGTAGAATGTATGGGAGGTCAGTCTGTGAGACTCAGAACAGAAAATATTCATGAATACCGTTTAAAATGTAATACCGTGGCACAGATTACACTGGACGATGATTTTAATGTGCCGGACACGAAAGATGATATTGAACTCATAGTAAAGGAATGGGGAAATGTCCAGACCGACAGTGTAAAGGTAAATAAGGATAAAGCGACAGTTGATGGAGAATTAAAATTTGCACTTCTCTATATTGGGGCGTCATCTGATTCAGAGAGAATGAAGCCTGTCAAGATGACTGGAAAAATGAGCTTTTCTGAAAATGTTAATCTTTCAAGTGACTGTACAGGTGATTATGTAACATGTCAGGCATCAATAGAAGATCTTAGTATTAAGGCAATTAATTCAAGAAAAATAAGTGTGAAGGCAATTGTTACGCTTAAGCTTATATGTGAGAATCTGCAGGATATACAGATGATAACAGGAGTTGAGGAGACAGAGAATACAGATATCCAGCAGTTAAAGAAAGAACTGGAATTCGTACAGCTTGCAGTCAATCAGCGTGATAATTTCAGAATCAGGGAAAATGTAACACTTCCGGCAGGCAAACCAGAGATACAGGAAATAATCTGGGATGATGTAGATGTAAGAAATCTAAATACAAGACTGGCAGATGATGGCCTTAAACTTGCTGGTGATTTAGATATATTTGTAATGTATATCGGAAATGGCGAAGCAGGCAATGTGCAGTGGTATGAGACAACAGCATCATTTGAAGGAAGTCTTGATATAAGCGGCTGTAATGCAGATATGATACCATATGTCAATTTCCAGATAATTGGAAAGACAATTGAGGAAAGACCTGATATGGATGGCGAAAACCGTGATATTGCGGTTGAAGTTGTTCTTGATATGGATGTCAAGGCATATGAGGAGCGAAAGAAAGACGTCATAGCTGATATATATTCACCTTCATACGATATGGAAATAGAAAATTCAGATACGCAGCTTCGTTGTCTTGTGGTGCGCAATAATGTATCGAGCCGTGTGTCAGGCAATCTCCAGCTTGAAAATTATGCTGACCTTATGCAGATATGCAACTGCACAGCAACGGTGCAGCTTGATGATGTGACATATTCAGCAGGGGAACTTGTTGCGGAAGGCGTTGTCAGTGCAAATGTATTTTACATAACTTCAAGTGACAGCCAGCCGCTTGGAAGCGTGCATACAATCATTCCATTTGCAAGCGCAATAAAAATTGACGGTGTCAGCCCTGATGCACTTGAATACAACATAAAGCCGTCAGTCCAGCAGCTTTCAGCGACAATAAACAGTGCTGGTGTAATAGAGGTTAAAGCATCAGTATCACTGGATGTGATCTGCTTCAGGAACTTTGAATATTGTGGAATAAAGGGTGCATATATTGCGGATGAAAAGCTTGATTTGTCACAGATGCCGTCAATGACCGGATATATTGCAGATGGCACTAAAACATTATGGGATGTTGCTAAAATGTACCATACAACAGCAGAGTCCATTAAGGCGAGCAATCCAAAATGTTCTGACGGATTGTCAGAATCTGTGGTTATACCACGGGGAACAAAGCTGCTTCTTGTGAAGGCTTAGATAAAAAAAGAGGTACAGGATTCAAAAACTGTACCTCTGAAAATGTTATTTTATGAATTCTTTCCGGCAAAGTAATCATCGAATTTCTTAAGGACAGCATCTCTTGTGTCCTGAGAAATACCTGGAAGTTCTTTACCCCATGTCTTAGTAGCTTCTTTAAAGCCCTTTTCAAATGCTTCTTTCATCTTAGTCATCTTCTCTTCATCATCACCTGCGAGTGCCTGTGCAAATGAGAAGATTCTTTCAGATGTCTGCTTAACACCCCAGTAACCGTCTTCGGAAATATCTTCCTTAGCCTGTGCAATAGTGTCAGCATCTGCTGTGAAATTGCCTCCTGCAAGCGCCTTCCACATATCATCAGCAGTTCCGATAGTGATTCCCTGCTTAGAGAACATCTTAGTAACGAGGCTCTGCATCTGAGCCATGCGTGTTTCCTGATCAGCCTTTAACTGTGCAACAACGGAAGCATTAGAAGCTTTCTTATTAACTGTTGTTGTAGAATCAGCGGACTTAGAAGAATGCTCATAAGTTGCTGCTACATCAGAATAAGCTGTAGTCTTTGAAATCTCTTTAGTTGAAACCTTTTTATCAGAACCTGAAACAGTATTTGTTTCGTAAGCCTGATAATTTGAATTAACTCCGTTTAATGACATGATATCCCTCCTTGGACTTTTATTGTAGTATTTCTATAGTGTATATCGGTAAATGTATTTCTTTAATTAACCCTCTGTTTTTTCAATTTTTATAGTGGATTTTTTCCATATTCCTGTCCAGTATAGTGCATAGAGTATGGCTGCAGAGGTTCCGTTACTGATTACGACTGCATACCAGACGGAAGCAACTCCCATATTAAATACATTTGCACATACCCAGAGTGTAAGCAGACGGAATATCCAGATTCTTGAAGCGTCTACAATCATGGTAATCATGGTGTGGCCGCTTCCCTGAAAAAGTCCCTGTGTGACATTGTAAAATGCATTACTCCAGCACCAGAAAGCCATAAGTGAGAGGAAATCTGTTGCAAGCGGGATAACTCTTTCGTCTGTTGAGAAAAATGTTACCATAGCCTGTGAGATGAATCTTCTTGATAATATAAGACCGAAGAATAACAGAAATAATGCGCCCATGCGGAGTGCATAGTGGTAAGCCTTGTCGGCTCTTTCCTGCTGTTCTGCACCTATATTCTGACCTACAATAGTTGATATCGCAGAGCCGATGCCGCTTGCAGGCATTGTAATGATGCTGTTTATCTTGTTTCCGATACCATAAGCGCTTGTTGCAATAAATCCGTAAGCATTAACATTTTTAGTCATAAGAAGGAAACCAAGCTGCATAGTGCTTCCGCCGATTGCTGTAGGAAGTCCGATTTTTACAATCGACCCCATCTTGCTTTTATCAAACTTAAATCCCCTGAAATTAATTCTGATAAGCTGTCCCGGTCTTGTAAGTACGATAAGTGCGACAACTGCGCATGGAATCTTGGCAAGCAGGGTGGCAAGTGCTGCGCCGCCGATACCCCATTTGAAAACCATAAGGAATAACGGGTCTAATATAAGGTTGATAACAACGCCGAGAATGTTAAGAAACATAGGCTTCACCGTGTCACCCTGTGACTGTTTTACTGATGTGAATAGATTGATTGTGAACAGGAACGGCAGGTCGAGAACAACAATTCTAATGTAAGTAAGTCCGTATGTGTAGATACTGCCTTCTGCACCAAGCCACCGTACAAGTCCCGGAGAGACAAGCCAGCATATAAGTGCGCATAATACTGAAAATGCAAGTGAAGTAAGGCAGATGTGGTTAGCCATTGAATTAGCCTGTTCATCCTCTCTTGCACCGAGGTACTGTGATATAAGGATTGCACCTGCAGTTGTTATGCCGTTACCGAAATTAATCAGGATATTCTGGAAAGGTGAAACAAGCGTGATAGCCGACTGGTTCTCGGTTCCTATCTTTCCAAGCCAGAAAGTATCTGTAAGATTGTACATTGACTGGATAAAACTATTGATCATAACAGGAATCGCAAGCATGAGAATTGCACGAAAGAGATTACCATTAAGAATCATATTTCTTTTATCCTCACTTATTGGTTTTGCCATGATAAGCCCCCTTATTTTAATTAATGTGTTGAAAATGTTACTTTAAATACAGAAAAATAATCAAAATACTGATTATTTGTTGACATTTCAAAATCCTTTATACATAATATAAGCATAAAAAACAGTGATTTCTACAATTAAATAAAAAAATATTCTTTATAATACAGAAAAATTACTATAATAGACGCAAGTGTGTTTGAGATAAGGAGAGGTTATATGTTTCAGGATATGTCGAAGGATTTTGATATTAAGAGGATAAAAAGAAGTAATACCAGTTGTAGTACAGGGGTAGGGGCACATGTGCATCCGTTTAATGAGATATTCTATCTTTCGAGCGGAGAGTGTACAAGCTTTATTGACCACAACATTTATAAGTTCGGAAAGGGGGATCTTGTTATTGTTCCAAGCGGATGTCTTCACAGGACAACTTATAATGGAAAAGGAATGCATGAAAGAATTGTTATAAGCTTTAGAAATGATGCAACTGAATGGATTCAGAACCAGACCGGTAAAGAACTTATGGAAAACTGTATGAAGCCGGGAGTTGTTAATATTCCTGAAAAGAGAAGAGATTATGTTGTTGCCCTGCTTGACAAACTGCTATTTGAAAATGATTCTCCTGATGAGCTGTCGCCGGCATTTATAAAGGTTGGGCTAATTGAACTTCTGCTGTTTATTATCCGCTGTAAGAATTATGAGGAAAATGTTATTAAGGAAATTGATGTGGATAACAGGATTATTCAGGAAGTTGCTACATATATATATGAACATTATGCAGATAATCTGTCTTTAGAGTATGTTGCAGATAAATTTAATCTTAGCAGGTCATATCTTTCAAAGAAATTTAAGACAGCAACCGGATTTGGATTTAAGGAGTACATTATTAATGTAAGAATTCAGAACGCCTGCAATCTGCTGCTTGAAACAAACAAATCAATTACTGATATTGCATTTGAATGTGGCTTTAATGACAGTAATTATTTTGGAGATGCTTTCAGGAAAGCAAAGGGGATATCTCCACATAAGTACCGTAAGAATGAAACTTTTTAAAAGTGCATTTATAATATTGTACTTGATTTTGTACAATATCTTTAATATAATAGTTTTGAAAATGGATTTTGTATACAAGGTTAGGTAATATATGGAAAGTATCAGATTAAAGGCAAGAGCCAAGATTAATCTTGGACTTGATGTTATTGGAAGACGCGGGAACGGATATCATGATGTAAGAATGGTAATGCAGACTGTTGGTTTGTATGACCGTATTATAATGACAAGGATTCCTGAGGAAGAGATAAGAATTAAGACTAATATAGGATTTCTACCTGTGAATGAGAATAATCTTGTTTATAAGGCAATTATGCTTATGAAGAATAAGTATAAGCTGGATGGTGGAATAGAGGTTGATCTTAATAAATTCATTCCGGTTGCGGCAGGAATGGCAGGAGGTTCAAGTGATGCGGCATGTGCGTTATTTGGAATGAACAGGCTTTTCGAACTTAATGTTCCAATGAAAGAGCTTATGAAGCTTGGTGTTGAGATTGGGGCAGATGTTCCATACTGTCTTATGAGAGGAACAGCATTAGCTGAAGGAATTGGAGAGAAGCTTACAAGGCTGCCGGGTATGCCATTTTGTCATATTCTTATAGCAAAGCCTCCGGTAAATGTATCAACTAAGCTTGTGTATGAGAAACTGGATAACACAGATGTTAAGCTGCATCCGGACATAGATGGAATAATTGAGGCTATCAAGTTAAAGGATGTTGCACTTGTTGCTTCAAGAATGGGAAATGTTTTAGAGTCAGTCACAGTGCCGTTGTATCCTGTCATCGACAGCATTAAGAAAGATATGATAGAACATGGCGCAATTAATGCTATGATGAGTGGCAGCGGACCGACAGTTTTTGGAATATTTCCAGATGAACAATCAATGATAGCCTGTCAGCAGTTCTTAAGACAGAAGGGCGAGGCAAGGCAGGTGTATACAACGGAAACATTTACACCATAATATATATGGAAATAATACACATTCAGAGTAATAGAGAAAGGCAAGGTTTTATATGAAAGGTGAACTTAAGATGGATGTTAATGACTATCTCCCATTAAGAGATGTAGTTTTTAATACTTTAAGACAGGCAATTCTCCGTGGTGAGATGGAGCCAGGTGAAAGGCTTATGGAAATTCAACTCGCCGATAAGCTTGGAGTGAGCAGAACTCCTATAAGAGAGGCAATTAGAAAGCTTGAGCTGGAGGGTCTTGTTATAATGATTCCAAGAAAGGGAGCAGAGGTTGCCCATATAACAGAGAAGGACATGAGAGATGTTCTTGAGGTAAGAGCAGCACTTGAGGAGCTTGCAGCAACACTTGCATGCCGCAATGTTACTCCGGAGCGTATTGAAGAGCTTAAGATGTCAAATAAGAGATTCGAGGCAGCAATTATATCTAAGGATGTGGTTGCAATTGTAGATGCTGATGTGAATTTCCATGATATTATATATGCAATGACAGATAATCAGAGACTTATTCAGATTATTAATAATCTAAGAGAGCAGATGTACAGATACAGACTGGAATATGTTAAGGATGCAAGAGCACATTCTATTCTTATCAGCGAACATAATGACATCATTGATAAGCTTTCTAAGAAAGATGAAGAGAATACTAAGAATGTCATAAGACAGCATATTACTAATCAGGAGAAGGGTATTATCAGACTTCTTAACAAATAATCTTTAGATTACACGGAGGCTGGCTGTATATGCCAGCCTTTGTTAGTTTGTAAATTCCTGTTTATTATGGAAATATATGGATATAATCCCAGATATGAAGATATATCAGGGGGGTAAATATCATATGAACATTAAAAAGAAACTTGGAATTCTGCTTATTGTTATAATAGCTGTCAGTGGACTGGTTGGTTATTACAGAGTGTCTTATGCAGGAAATTTAGAGGCAGTTACAGAAGGCATATCTGAGAGTATTATAAGATTCCATGTGAGGGCCAACAGTGATTCTCAGGAAGACCAGGAGGTTAAGCTTAAGGTTAAGGAAGCAGTAGTTGATTACATAAGACCGGCTCTTTCAGAGTCAGATTCTCTTTCAGAGTCAAGAGCTATATTAGAGGCAGAAAGTGATAATATCAGAAATGTTGCAATTAAAACATTGCGTGACAATGGATTTATGGAAGATGTCAGTGTATATTTTGAGAGAAGTTATTTTCCGGTAAAGTCTTATGGAGATGTCACATTTCCAGCAGGATACTATGAGGCTTTCAGGGTTGATATAGGTGATGCAGAGGGAAAGAACTGGTGGTGTGTGCTGTATCCGCCATTATGTTTTGTAGATGCGGTGTATGGCGTAGTTCCAGAGGATTCTAAGGAAAAGCTTGCAGGAGTTCTTACAGACGAAGAATATAAGACAGTAACAGACAGGGGCTGTAAAGTCAGATTTAAATATTTAACATTTATAAATGAACTGCTTGGATTATAAGCAGTCAGTGGAGGAAGGACGATTGAATAATAAGGATAAGGTCTTTATTAAGATTAAAGGATTATATACGGGAACAATGGACGAGGAAGCCTCGTGTGAAGGTGAAGAGGTTGAAGTAATTGAGTCACAGGACGATGAGGTTGAAGTCATAAATGTTGGCACATACTCAGTTGTCAACGGCAAAGAATATATACGGTATGAGGAAGTGTATGATGATTCACAGGAACGGTCAAGCAGCATAATCAAGATTGATGGTGACAGCGTAGAGGTGACAAAGAAAGGCGTTGTTTCTACGAAGATGAGGTTTACCATGGGCAGTAAAAATATGACTTATTACCAGACACCTTATGGAAATATGAGTCTGGGGATTATCACAAAAAGTCTTGAAATTGAACGAACTGAGGATACAATAAGTATATATCTTGTGTATGGAATGGAAGTGAATTGTGAACATCTTTCAGATTGTGATATGCAGATAACAATAACAACCAGAGAACTTAGAATTGATGAATAGTACATTTTTCTTTGAAAAAGGAGCAGTTATGAAGAAACAGTTTGATGAGAGAAATCTTACAATGGTAATGGATTTTTATGAACTTACAATGGCTAATGGTTATTTTAAGGATGAGGACAAGGAAAGAAAGGTTGCATTTGATGTGTTCTACAGAAAGAATCCTGATAATGCCGGATATGCTATATTTGCAGGTCTTGAACAGATTATTGAATATATAGAGAATCTGCATTTTGATGAAGATGATATTGAATACTTAAGAGGTCAGGGGTTTTTTGGGGAAGAATTCCTTGCATACCTTGCTGATTTTAAGTTCAGGGGAGATATTTATTCATTCCCGGAAGGAACTATTATGTACCCTAATGAACCTGTAATTACTGTTGTTGCACCATTACTTGATGCACAGCTTGTTGAAACTGCAATTCTTCTTCAGGTTAACCACCAGTCACTTATTGCAACTAAGACAAGAAGAATCGTGCGTTCAGCTAAGGGACGTGCTGTATCAGATTTCGGTGCAAGACGTGCACATAACATGGATGCAGCAGTATATGGTGCAAGAGCAGCTTATATAGGTGGTGCAGTTGGAACAGCGACTGTCCTTGCTGGTCAAATGTTTAATATCCCAATCAGTGGAACAATGGCACACAGCTGGGTAATGTTTTATCGTGATGAATTTGAAGCATTTAAGCATTATGCAGAAAATTACCCGGATGCAACTGTGCTTCTTGTAGATACTTATGATGTTGTTAAATCAGGTATTCCTAATGCCATCAGATGTGCAAAGGAAGTGCTTGAGCCAATGGGCAAGCGTCTTAAGGGCATCCGTCTTGACAGTGGTGACCTTGCATACCTATCTAAGAAGGTAAGAAAAATGCTTGATGATGCGGGGCTTACTGACTGCAAGATAGTTGTTTCCAACAGTCTTGATGAATGGACTATTATGTCAATCTTAGAGCAGGGCGGCTGCATTGACAGCTTTGGTGTAGGTGAGAGACTTATAACAGCAAAGTCCGATCCAGTATTTGGAGCTGTGTACAAGATTGCAGCAGTAGAGGAGAATGGAGTATTCCAGCCAAGAATTAAGATTTCTGAAAATGTTGAGAAGATAACGAACCCGGGACTTAAGAAGGTTTACAGAATATATGACGAGAATAAAAAGGCAATAGCAGACCTTATAGCAGGTGCTGATGAGGTTGTTGACCTTACACAGCCTTACCGCTATGTAGACCCTGTAAAGCCATGGAAGAACAGATATTTTGAAAACTGCACAGCAGTAGAGTTACAGCAGCTTGTTGTAAAGAACGGCAAGCGTGTAATGGACAGGGTTTCAATAGATGAAATTAAGAAGTATGTTCAGGAACAGCTCAGTGACAATATATGGGAAGAGGAGCAGAGATTTGAGAATCCTCATAACCATTATCTTGACATGAGCCCGGCATATTATGATATGAAGATGTCACTTCTTCATAAGTTGACTGACTAGAGGAAAGTGGCAGACGGACGGGGGCAGGGTGTGCATATGTTGCATCGTAAGACACGCTCCCGCTCGTGGAAAGGCGTAGCGGTACTAGGCTCACTGCCTCACTTCGTGAGGTGCGTTTGCCAAGTGCCGACGTCTTTCCAACGGTCTTACGCTACAGCATATGCACACCCTGCCCCCTTACGCTGTCACTTCCCCTGTCCGCCTTGGGCGGAGGCGGGGATGTTGGGAGCGTTCACGCAGTAGGCGATGGTTCCATAGGAACCGAGCAAGTTTTTGTGGGGAGGTGGTCGGAGTGTGTGGGTATATGTTATTTTCAGACCGTTGGAAGTGCGTCGGCACTTAGTGAACACACCTCACGAAGTGAGGCAGTGAACTTAGTGTCCGCTACGCACTTTCACGAGCGGGAGCGTGTCTGGAAATGACATATACCCATATACTCCGCCCCAAGTCCAACACAAAACACTTGCAATTACTGATTGTTTTGATATAATTGAATAGTATATGAAAAGTTAACGAAGGAGTAGTAAATATGCCAGTTTGGAGTATTGTTTTATTGATAGTTATTGCTGTACTTATAGCAGCACTTGTTGCACTTACTATTGTGGGTAGAAAGCTTCAGAAGAAGCAGGAAGCTAATAATGCACAGTTAGAGGCTGCAAAGCAGGTTATGTCGATGCTTGTCATTGATAAGAAGATGATGAAATTAAAAGATGCCGGACTTCCTAAGATGGTTTTAGATCAGACACCTAAAGCACTCAGAGGCCGTAAGATGCCAATCGTAAAGGCAAAGATCGGACCAAGAGTTATGTCACTTATGTGTGACCCTAAGGTATTTGACCAGATTCCAATTAAGGCTGAGATTAAAGCTGAAGTAAGTGGTATCTATATTGTAGGTATCAAGTCAGTAAGAGGTGGAAAGATTGTAGTTCCTGAGAAGAAAAAGAAGGGACTTTTTAAGAAGAATAAGTAAGGATGAGAGGCTGCATCAGTGGATTGCTGGTGTGGTCTTTTTTTCTGCTATGAAGGTAGGGCGTGGATGTGTATATATGCCGCTTTTGGACGCGTTTTCACTCGGACGAATGCGTAGCGGGTACTAAGCGCACTTCCTCACGCTGTGAGGTGCGTTTGCCAAGTACCGACGCATTCTTACGGTCCAAAACCGGCATATATACACATCCACGCCCATCTTCCCGGTAGAAAACGCTTATTACCGGCTTTGCCGGTAATGACGCTGTCAGTGTTTAGTGTAGTTTTGAAATGGAAATTGGGAAATACGGACGAAATGACTGATTTTATATGATTTAGTGGGCTTATTGTGGTTGGATATATCAGTGGACTAGTTAGTAGGCTTTTGTCAATAAGTAAGCAAAAAGACAGCATGAAAAAAGGTGGCTGTACCGCATCAGCAAAAACCGTTGCGGCACAGCCACCAACAAGCAAGGTTTCCCGTTGGGAAACCAAAGCGAACTGTAAGTTTGTGTGAAGTGTAGGGTCATGAGGCGGAAGTATGTGACAGCTTCGGACCGTAAGAATGCGTCGGTACTTAGCAAACGCCTCTCACGAAGTGAGAAAGTGCGCTTAGTACCCGCTACACATTCGTCCGAGCGGGAGCGCGTCCGAAGCTGGCATATACTTCCGCCTCATGACCGTCCCCTCTCACACAAACCTACACAAGCGCCTTATTTTCCTCGTACATCTTCTCAATAAGATCCTGAACATCCTTGGCAAGAGTTTTTTTCTGCTCACGATCCATGCTAGCAACATCGATTGGCTTGCCGAATTCAAGGACAGTGTGAGTCTTTTTAAAGAATGGAAGGTGATCTTCTAATACAGCGGCGGTATTGTTCTGAACCATAGGTATAATCTTGCAGCCTGATTTTTCAGCAAGCTTGAAGCTTCCTGCATGGAAAGGAAGAACACCGTCATTGCTTTTATTTCTTGTTCCTTCAGGGAATATAACAATTGAAGTTCCAGCTTTCAAGTAATCAATGCCGGTAAGGATAGTCTTTAAACCTTCTTTCATATTTTTTCTGTCAAGGAAGAGACAGTAAAGATATCTCATCCATATATTAAGAAGAGGGACTTTTTCAATCTCTTTCTTGGCAACAAAGCCAGTTCTGGGCTTCATGTATGTGTAAGAAATAATTGTGTCAAAGAAACCATGATGATTGCCTACAAAAAGTACAGCTTCTTTGTCTTTAGGGAGATTTTCAAGTCCTTTTACGGTTGTTGTAACACCAGACAGAAAAAGAACAACCTTAAAAACACCCTGCACAAAGCGGAGACTTCCGCGATCCTTAGCATCCTGATTGAACTTGCCAATAAGCCAGAATACAGGAAGCATTATAAGGCTGGCAAAGAATATTATTATTGCAAATATAACGATTAATATGAGTCTTATCATTGTATGTTCTCCATTTCATTTTTGATATTAAGTTAAGCCTGGTACCGCGAGATATCTCAGCTCTTTACATAGGCCTTCGCTCCACTGGAATAGTGAATTTCCCCTTCATTAGTCACAAATATAGCTTCAATACCGTCAAGGCTTTCAATAAGCTTCATGCCATCTTCAAGTCCGAGGCAGAAAGCAGTGGTGCTTAAGCAGTCTCCAGTGAGGGAGTCCTTTGATAAAATAGTGACATCGGACAGGTCATTGTCATAAGAATAACCTGTAGCCGGATTAAGTATGTGATGATAAAATGTGCCATCATCAGCATAAAAATACCGTTCATAATTACCGGATGATACAACAGAGGAATCATCAACAGAAAGAGCAACAAGTACTTCGTTGTTGGCTGCAAATGGCTTTCTTACACCAATTCCAAAGTTGTCCGTATTAGTTTTTTTACCGATACATAAAACATTGCCACCAAGATTGATTATAGCACGCTTTACGCCATTTTCCTCAAGAAAATCTTTGATTTTGTCAGCAATATATCCCTTGGCAACAGCCCCAAGGTCTAATATTACATCATCGGGCTTGATTATTGAGTAAGTTCCGTCTCCGTTATCAGTCACATTTATCTTAGTGTAATCAACATGCGTCAGGGCTTCGGCAATTTTATCACTGTCAGGAACCTTCGGTGATTCTGCTGTAAAGTCCCACAGACTGGAAACGCTTCCTATTGTTATGTCAAATGCGCCATTGCTCAAAGCTGCATATTCAAGTCCTGCGCTGATTAATTCATACAGCTCCTTTGATATGCTGGTCGTTTGATTAGAATTGACCTTTGCTAACTCACTGTCCTCTTTAGTTCTTGAAAAAATATTTTCATAGTAGTCACACAGATTGAGGGCATCATTAAGCGTATTCTTAGAAACACTGGTGTATGAGTCAATCTGCACAAATGTGTTCAGCTTAAATCCATTCACGGACTCAGGTGTTGTCAGAGTAACTGTTGGCTTCTGACAGGCGGTGAGTATAAAGCTGCTTAAAATTATTAAAACCGCCAGATAAGAAAAATGTGTTATTTTATTAAATTTCTTCATAGAATAATTACCGTGTTTAAACGGCATCCTCCAAAATGTTTCAGTACATTGAGATTATAACAGTTTAATGCTGTATAAAAAAGTGAAATTAGTGTGAAATTACTTTTATTTTTACTGTAAATGTGCTATAAATATAAGGCTTGCTGTTAAGCAACTAATGTTTATATATATAGAAACGAGGAAGTATATGAAAAAGAAATTATTCAGTGTGTTACTTGTTGGTGCACTTGCGGCATCTTTAGTAGCATGTGATTCAAAGAAGAAGGATGCGGATAAGACACCTTCAACAGTTAACACAGAGATAAATGCAGATGAATATGCAGCAACAATTTCAGCTAATGCAGATGTATATAAGACATTTGTATCACTTCCAGACTGGAAGGGTATGTCAGTCGATCTTGCTGAATCTGATTATATAGTTGAGGATTCTGATATAGAAAGTTATATCCAGAGTCTTCTTGAGGCAACTTCAACAACTGATGTGCAGACAACAGGCACAACAAAGTCAGGTGATACAATTAAGCTTGACTACAGTGGAAAGCTTGATGGAACAGCATTTTCAGGTGGAACAGCAACAGATGCTTCTTACACAATTGGTTCAGGTAAATTTATAGATGACCTTGATAAAGGACTTGTTGGACTTACAGTTGGTGTAGAAACAGATATTCCATGTACATTCCCTGAAAGTTACCAGAATTCAGACCTTGCAGGGAAACAGGTTGTATTTACAGTAACAGTTAAGGAAATTGATGTAACAGTAGTTCCAGAGCTTACAGATGAATGGGTAACAGAGAATTCATCAAAGTTAGGTGTTCAGGATCAGACACTTTCAACAGTTGATGATTTAAGAGCTTATGTTAAGGATTATCTTAATACACAGGCATCATCAAGCAGATCAAGCGAAGTATTTGATACAGCATATTCACAGATGACAGATGGACTTGATGTTTCAGATTATCCAAGTGAAGAACTTTCAGATTTATTAAAGACTCTTAACAGCAATGTTGATGCAGAATATGAATCATACAGCTCATCATATTCATCAAAAGAGCAGTATCTTAAGAGTGTATATAACTTTGATTCATTAGATGCATTTAATGATTATGCAGACAGCTATGCTAAGCAGTATCTTTTACAGAAAATGATTATTACAATGATTGCTGCTGATAATAATATTACAGTTGAAGCAGATGAAATTAATTCAACAGGAGAAGAACTTGCTTCATATTATGGATATAATGATTATCAGGAAATCCTTGATACTTATGGAAGAGAAATGAATTCTGAGATAGGATATCAGGTACTTTATCAGAAGGTAGTTGAGTTTGTATGTGATAATGTCACAGTAAATGATACTTCTTCTACAGCAGAGTAATCGTGACTAACTAAATATTAATATGTTTGACATGACTAAGGTTGCACAGCTATTAATGGGTGTGCAGCCTTATTTATTCTTATTATTTCTGGATTTAAAACCGGAATTTACATATATCCGCAGTAAGGTTCTGCATTATTTTATAAAATATGAGAAATGTGGTAAAACCACTTAAGGGGAAAACAATGAATCAATTCGTACCAAAGCTTTTTGATGTAATGAAAGGCTATTCTAAGAAGCAGTTTGTTAATGATGTTATTGCAGGTATTATCGTTGCAATTATCGCATTACCATTATCTATTGCACTTGCGCTTGCATCAGGAGTAGGTCCTGAGCAGGGTATCTACACAGCCATATTTGCAGGTTTTGTTATTTCGTTCCTTGGCGGAAGCAGGGTCCAGATTGCAGGACCTACAGCCGCATTTGCAACTATTGTTGCAGGAATTGTGGCACAGAACGGAATGGATGGCCTTATTGTTGCAACAATTATGGCTGGTATCATTCTTATTATCATGGGATTCCTTAAATTTGGTAATCTTATCAGATTTATTCCTTATACAATTACAACTGGATTTACATTTGGTATAGCTGTTACTATTCTTGTAGGACAGATTAAGGATTTCTTAGGTCTTGATACTTATGCGTATACAGGACCAACGATAGAGACACTTGATAAGCTAAAGGCTATGTTCAAATGTATTAACACATTTAACTGGCAGGCACTCGTTGTAGGTGGTGTTTCACTTGCAATTCTTATTATATGGCCTAGATTTAAGAAGTTAGAGAAGATACCGGCATCTTTAATTGCTGTTATAGTTTCTGTAATTATGGTTAAACTTGGAATGCAGGCTAAGACTATTGGAGATTTATATACAATTTCAAGCAAGCTGCCGGGTATCAGCATACCAAATGTTAATATAACAATGGTTAAGAATCTTTTGCCGGATGCATTTACTATTGCAGTACTTGCAGGTATTGAGTCACTTTTATCATGCGTTGTTTCTGATGGTATGATTGGAAGCAGACATAAGCCTAATATGGAACTTGTCGCACAGGGTGCAGGTAACCTTGTGTCAGCGTTATTTGGAGGAATTCCGGCAACAGGTGCTATTGCAAGAACAGCAGCTAATGTTAAGAATGGTGGACGTACACCTATTGCAGGTATGGTTCATTCTGTAACACTTCTTCTTATCCTTGTTGTACTTATGCCATATGCAGCATGGATTCCAATGCCGGCAATTGCAGCTATTCTTTTCATGGTAGCTTATAACATGAGTGGTTGGAGAGAAATGATTTCTCTTTGCAGGACTTCACCTAAGAGTGATATTCTTGTACTTCTTACAACGGCAGTACTTACTATCGTATTTGACCTTGTTGTTGCTATTGAAGTTGGTGTTGTACTTACAGCACTTCTTTTCCTTAAGAGAATGGCTGATGTTACTGAGGTTAAGAGCTGGAAATATATTGGTGATAATATAGATGAGAACAATGATCCTGACAGTATTAATCTTAAGCAGGTTCCTAAGGATACACTTGTATATGAGATTAATGGTCCAATGTTCTTTGCAGCTGCGGACAAATTTCTTGATATCCAGACAGTATCGGGTTCTAAGGCAGTTATTGTAAGAATGAGAGGTGTTCCTGCAATGGATGTTACTGCTCTCAGATCTTTAAGAAATATTCATGCGGTATGTAAAAGACATGGTGCTGTTATGATTCTTTCACATGTTAATGAACAGCCTATGTCAGTTATGGAGCATGCCGGCTTTGCGGATGAGATTGGAAGAGATAATTTCTGTGCCAATATTGATGCAGCTCTTGAGCATGCTAAAAATATTGTAGAAGGGTAATGTTAAATGAAGGAAGATATACTTTCCTATATAAGAAATAATAAAGAGATTACATTTGAACAGAAGATAAGACTTGTAATTATGCTGAGTCTGCCTACGATTCTGGCACAGGTGTCATCAATTATAATGCAATATATTGATGCGTCTATGGTTGGAAGACTGGGAGCAGGCTGTTCGGCTTCAATAGGTCTTGTATCGACAACGACATGGCTGCTTGGAAGCCTTGCTTCTGCACCGTCGTTAGGATTTTCCATTCAGGTAGCACAGCTTGTCGGGGCAAAGAAGTTTAATAGGGCAAGAAGAGTGTTCTTACAGTCATTTGGAATTGTTCTTCTTATATCAATTATTATTGGTGCTGCCGGAGCCTTGATAAGCTGGGGACTTCCGGCATGGCTCGGTGGAGAAGAGTCGATACAGAAGGATGCTGCAATGTATTTTCTTATAACATCATTGTCTATGCCGGCACTAGGATTTAACCGTCTTGGTACGAGAATGCTGCAGAGCTGTGGCAATACGAGAACACCGGGGATACTTAATTCCATGAACTGTTTTCTTGATGTTGTGTTTAATTTTATATTCATATTCAAATGGCATGGTTTAGGTTTCGGACTTGGTGTTATGGGTGCGGCGCTTGGAACAACGGCGGCAGAGATTGTTACTACAATTATTATGTTTTATGTATTGATGTTCAGAACACCGATGCTTTCTAAGGGTTACGGAACAGATTCTGATGAGAAGGCAGGTCTTGCGACAATAAAGAAGTCATTTGTTTTATCTCTTCCTGTTACATTTGAAAATGTAGTTATGTTCGGGGCTATGATTACGATAACAAGAATTGTTGCACCATTAGGAGTTGTGGCTGTGGCTGCCAATGCATTTGCAATAACTGCTGAAAGCCTGTGTTATATGCCGGCTTATGGAATTGAGGAGGCTGCAACAGCACTTGTTGGACAGAGTATCGGTGCAGGCAGAGGAAAGCTTGCGTTGTCTTTTGGAAGAATTTCAGTTGCCTTCGGAATGGGAATAATGGCGTTTACCGGACTTCTTATGTTCATATTTGCACCGTTTATGATTGGAATTCTTACACCTGACCCGGCAGTAAGAGAGCTTGGTGTGAGGATACTTAGAATTGAAGCATTTGCAGAACCGCTGTATGGCGCATCAATTGTAGTAACTGGTGTGCTTCGTGGGGCAGGAGATACTCTTGTTTCAAGCCTTATGAATTTCTTCAGCCTGTGGGCTATTCGTGTCGTCCTTTCATTCCTGCTTGTCGGCAGATATGGACTTGTTGGTGTGTGGATTGCGATGGCTGCAGAGCTTTGCTTCAGGGGCGCAATATTCCTTGTGCGCATGGAGCGGAAGAAGTGGCTAAAGAAGGTGTGAAAATAGAGTTGTTATTACTTGCATAAATAAAATATGCATGATATAATTCAATTGAAAAAGGTGCTGCCGTGAAGCAAGACGGCTGCTCTGAAATAATGGTTTACAAAAAGTAATCGTCATTCCAGTGCCAATGGGACGATTACTTTTTTGCTTTATGTATGTCTTTTCCGAGAAGATATCCTGCACCGCCGCATAACGCAACGAGAGCAATTAATGCTTCATAAGAAATAGTTATCATGAGCCAAGATCTCCTTTCTGTATACCGGCACAATTTACCATATATGTAAACTGGGCTTGTACTCCCAGATTGGAGAGCAACCGTCCTACCGTTTTTAACAGCACCCGAATGTATATTATCATATTTATATAAAATATGCAAAAAAATTATTATATATAATTAAATAAAATATATTTTTAAAATATTAAGACAAATTAAAATAACAGACACATATAGATGTATGTGGGGTGCCCATCAATGAAAACTATATGTGTCTGTTATTCTATTTAGATATCATTAACCAAGATACTTAGCAAGTACATCAACCTTGTCAAGCTTCTCCCAAGGGAGATTAAGGTCTGTACGTCCAAAATGACCATAAGCAGCTGTCTGCTTGTAGATAGGTCTTCTTAAGTCGAGCATCTTAATGATTCCGTTAGGTCTTAAATCGAAGTTCTCACGTATGATTTCAACGATTTTTTCTTCATCAAGCTTTCCTGTACCAAATGTATCAACCATGATAGATGTTGGTCTTGCGACACCGATTGCATATGAAAGCTGGATTTCACATCTGTCAGCAAGTCCGGCAGCAACAATATTCTTTGCAACATATCTTGCAGCGTATGCCGCAGAACGGTCAACCTTAGTGCAGTCTTTACCAGAGAAAGCACCACCACCATGTCTTGCAGCACCACCGTAAGTATCAACGATAATCTTACGACCAGTAAGACCTGAATCTCCGTTAGGACCGCCAATTACAAAACGGCCTGTAGGATTGATGTATATCTTAGTATCAGCGTCAATCATAGCTGGGTCAACGATAGCGTCAATAACATATTTCTTAATATCCTCATGAATCTGTTCCTGAGATACTTCAGGAGCATGCTGTGATGAAACAACGATAGCATCAAGTCTTATTGGCTTTTTGTTTTCATCATATTCAACTGTTACCTGAGTCTTTCCGTCTGGTCTTAAGTAAGAAAGAGTTCCATCTTTACGAACCTTTGTAAGCTGCTTAGAAAGCTTCTGTGCAAGTGCAGAAGAGTAAGGCATGAATTCAGGAGTTTCGTTAGTTGCGTAACCAAACATCATACCCTGGTCACCGGCACCACCCTCTGAATCATCAATTTCGCCATCTTTGGCTTCAAGAGCTTTATCAACACCCATAGCAATATCAGCTGACTGCTTGTCTAATGCAACCATAACAGCACAAGTATTACCATCAAATCCCTTATCAGAGCTGTCATAACCAATATCTGTAACTGTCTTTCTTACGATAGAAGGAATATCTATGTTAGCCTTAGTTGTAACCTCACCCATTACCATAACGAAACCTGTGTTAGTAAGAGTTTCGCAGGCTACTCTTGAGTATGGATCCTGCTCATAGAGAGCGTCTAATACGGCATCTGAAATCTGATCGCAGATTTTATCTGGATGTCCTTCTGTTACTGATTCTGAAGTAAATAATCTTTTTTCCATGTTATCTCCTTTTTGTTTTATCGTGAATATGTCTATCCCATACCTTTCTCGTGTCTATTCTCATCGCTACTCGCGCTCGTAGCTCAGACGCCAGAATTGCATTGCTATCTCTACTCGCGCAAAAAAAGGTCCCCGACAAGGGACCCGATAGACTGTATCGAAATCCTCTTATTGTTCGACTAATATCGCTCAGGTTGGCACCTTCCTCAAAAGGGGTTGCCGGGCTTCATAGATCCTATGTATCTCCACCGCTCTTAATAAGGGATATAAAATATTCAATTAATATTACCGCATAAGATACTACACAATATTTAAACATTCGTCAAGAGTAATTTGACATTTTCTATATGGAAATTTATAATTAATGCATATTTAGCGTACAGATGTAAAGCACAAGGGGAAGAGTGATGAGTGAAAAAATAATATTTATATTTGATGCGAAAGATGGCGATCAATTATCTGAAGATGTTAATACACCAGATGGAAAGATTCTTGTAAAAAAAGATACAATACTCGATTATGATATAATTGCAAATATTTCTAATCATCATATTCTGGAAGTCAGGATATATGATAATGATGAATTAGAGGATAATCAATCAGGGATAGACTCAGACAGAAATACAGAGAATGAAAAATATTTTGACAAAATCAGAAAGAGCAGACAGTTCAAGAAGTTTAAAAAGACTTACGATGAGAATATAATTGATATCAAGGATGGACTTAATGAGGTAGTAACCAATAATAGTCCTATTGATACTGATAAGCTGATTGAAGGAACACAGCAGATTCTTTCTGAGAACAATAACAGTTTACAGCTTTTTGATATGCTTCACAGCATGAGACAGTTTGATGACCTTACATATGTTCATTGCGTGAATGTAGCATTGATATCGTCTATTATTGGGCAGTGGCTTAAGTATAGTAAGGAAGATATAAGGACTCTTATTATATGTGGATTGCTGCATGATATTGGAAAATTAATGATTCCTAATGAGATTCTTACAAAGCCGGGCAGACTTACAGAGGATGAATATGAAATCATGAAGCAGCATGTTAATCTTGGCTATGAGAAGTTAAAGAACCAGAATATTGATATGCGTATTAAGGAGGCATGCCTGCTCCATCATGAAAAATGTGATGGAACAGGATATCCATTTGGCTTGAAGAGCGAGAGTATTCCGGTTTCTGCAAAGATTATTGCGGTAGCAGATGTATATGATGCCATGACTGCTGCCAGAGTGTATAGAGGTGCATTGTGTCCGTTTGAGGTTATAGAAACAATGCATTGTGATGCATTCACCAAGTTTGATCCTAAATATATTCTGCCATTTCTTAAAAATGTTGCATCATCATATATTCACAATGATGTAAGACTGTCAGATGGCAGAACAGGAAAGGTTATTCTTATCAATGATAATGCGTTAAGCCTGCCTGTTGTACAATGTGGTGACACATTTGTTGACTTATCAAAAGAACATGGACTTAAGGTATTATCAATTCTGTAATATTATATTTAATTATTTGGCACATGCGTGGAGGTACTTTTCTTTAGTAGCCATACCTCCGCGGATGTGTCTTTCTTGTTTATTGACATCAAGAACCTTTCTTGCTTCTTTAGCAAGCTCCGGATTGATTTCCATAAGTCTTGTAGTTACATCTTTATGTGCCGTGCTTTTGCTTACATTAAATGCTTTAGCTGTCTGTCTTACAGTGGCTTTATGCTCAATTATGTAATATGCCAGCTGGGTGGCGCGTTCTTCAATATAGTCTCGCATATCGGGACTCCGGAAGTTTCATTTATACAATCTATGCCAGGGAAGGGCGTTTTATGTTAGAATGTGAAAAGACAGAAACAAGGAGATAAACAATGATTGTTAAATACAGTGTAATGCAGCAGGACACACCAAAGGATTATGCAGCATTGTGTGAAGTGAATGAGGATGGTTTACAGTTATTAAGGCTTATGGGGCAGACAGCTTATGTTGTTGTTCCACAACAGATAGATGGATATGAAGTAAGAAGCATAGGAAAATACTGCTTTGCGGCTAAGAGAGATTGTAATAATCGGACATCAGATAATGAGTGGGAAGAACTGGAACATATAGCGGTGGCGGATGGAATGCATGAGCTGAGTGGCGAATATATAGAAAATGTTGTTTTACCCGATAGTGTAAATGTACTGGAAAGCTATGCTTTTTATAACTGCAGGAAATTAAACTATCTGGAATTTGGAAGTGGTTTAAATGTTGTTAATAATGATGCATTTATGAACTGCCGGGAGCTGTCAGTGCTTGCAGTAAGAGGTGATGTAGAAGCTGCGACAGGTGTGCAGTATTTCTTAAAGCAGCTTAATAAAGGAATTGAACTTAAATTTGTTAAAAATTCAGATATAGTGGGCAGCTTCTACTATTCAGAGTATACAGAAAGTTATGAAGAAATCGGACCTGCACATATATTTCAGATGGATGTGCAGGGTGAAGGATACAGGGCGAGACAGTTATTTAATGACGGAGTTGTAGATGCAGTAAGATATGATGCAGTCTTTGATGCAGCGAAGGCGTTGGAAAGTACTTATACTTTGTCGAAGATGGCAGTTGGGAGACTGCAGTATCCGGTTAAACTGGCAGATGAAGCCAGAACTGCGTATACACAATTTTTAAAGGGTATTATTGAAAATGTTCTGGAATGGATAGTGAAAGAGCAGAGAATTGACATTATAGAGTCCTTTGTTCAGGAAAACATACTTGATGAGAAGGGACTTGACACTGCACTTAAGCTTGCCGGAAAATGTGGCTGGACAGCGGGAAGTGCGTCAATTATAGAGCTTGGAAGCAGATTTGCACAGAAGATGAAAAAGAGCAGGTATGAATTCTGAGATTGAAGAAATCGGACATTTAATGAACTGGGTATAAGATGGCAGATATAGAGTTATAATACGCATCTGTGGAAATAACATGAAGGGAGGTAACAGCATGGCGCATGTGCAGACAGAAAGCGAGTGGGAACTGGAAATGTGTGGCAGGATTACAGAATATCTTGCAGGACAGATATATGTTGATATGAGATTTCTTGAGCCTGTGCTTAATGTGCTGGTGCCAAGAGCCAACATGGGATTGTCCACATTTGCAACAGATGGCGTGTATCTGTATATGAATACCAGACATACAATGGAGGTTTTTAAGAAGAACGAGAAATTTCTTGTGAGAGCATATCTGCACACAGTGCTTCATTGTGTTTACAGCCATCTGTGGCTGTGTGACGGAAGAGACGCACAGCTATGGAATCTTTCGTGTGATATTGCGGTGGAGCGTATAATTGACAGGCTTGAAAAGCCATGTGTCAAAAGGATTCTTACATGGAGAAGGCAGGAAATATATAAGAAGCTTGATGATAATAAATGTGTTTCGGCGGCGCAGATATATGAGTATCTTCTTGAGATGAATCAGGACGAGCTTGCGAAGTTGTGGCAGGAGTTTTACACGGATGACCATACATTGTGGCAGTATAAGAATGACCGTAAGAATATGTTACAGCAGCCCAATAAAGTGCAGCAGCAGTGGGAACAGCGGGCGCGTCAGATGAATATGGAGAAGCAGAAAAGTGATGGGGAGAGCGGTCAGGACAGCAATTCGTTAAATGAGCTTATGAAGGTTCAGAAAAGACGCAGAAGCTACAGGGATTTCCTTAAGAAATTTGCTGAGTATCACGAGGAGTTAAAGATTAATGATGATGAATTTGACCTTGGATATTATGCTTACGGATTGTCGGTTTATAAAAATATGCCGCTTATTGAGCCACTTGAGACAAGAGAGATAGACAAGATAAGGGAATTTGTTGTTGTTGTCGATACAAGTTATTCAACGAGCGGAGAGCTTGTGAGGCGGTTCTTACAGGAAACATTTGACATACTTATGGACGACAGGGCATTTTTCAAGGTGAGCAGTATCCACATTATTCAGTGCGATGATGTAATCCAGAGTGATGATGTGATTAAAGACAGGGAGCAGCTTGAAGGATTTTTCAATACATTTGAAATAAAGGGAGGCGGTAATACTGATTTCAGACCTCCGTTTAAATATATAGACACACTGATTGAAGAAGGTAAGATTAAGAATCCAGGCGGAATGTTGTATTTCACAGATGGCGAAGGGATTTATCCGAAGAAAAAGCCGGGGTACAGAACCGCATTTGTATTTATGAAAGATTTCGATGAGATGAAAGTGCCTGCGTGGGCGATGAGAATAAGACTGGACAAGTCAGACAGATAGAAAGGACATGGCTATGAACATTAAAGAAGCAAAACAGGAGATTATTAATACGGTCAAAGCGTATCTTTGTAAAAATGCAGAGGGAGAATACAGGATTCCGGCGATACGGCAGCGACCTGTACTTCTTATGGGACCTCCGGGAATCGGAAAGACTCAGATTATGGAGCAGATTGCCAGTGAATGTGGAATCGGTCTTGTTTCATATACTATTACGCACCATACAAGACAGAGTGCTGTCGGACTTCCGATGATTAAGACAGAGGAGTTTGATGGGAAGGAATATTCTGTAACTGAGTATACGATGAGTGAGATAATTTCCGGAGTGTACAAGGCTGTCAAGGAGCAGGGACACAGGGAGGGTATTCTTTTTATTGACGAGATTAACTGTGTTTCGGAGACTCTGATTCCTACTATGCTGCAGTTTTTACAGTGCAAAACATTTGGCAATCAGAAAGTGCCTGAGGGCTGGATAATTGTGGCAGCGGGCAATCCGCCTGAATTCAACCGCTCAGTCCGTGAGTTTGATATGGTTACATATGACCGTCTGAGGGTGGTTAATATTGACGCTGACCTTGAGGTGTGGCGCGAATATGCCAGAGAGCGTTATATTCACAATGCAATTTTTTCATATCTTGATATAAGACCACAGAATTTCTACAGTGTCATGGCAGATGTTGACGGGCTTAAGTTCGTTACGGCGCGTGGCTGGGAGGATATGAGCAGTCTTATGTATGTGTATGAGGAGCTTGGAATCAGCATAAATGCTGGAGTTGTTGGAGAGTTTCTTCATAATGAGGATATCGCAGAGGATTTTGCAGCATATTATGATCTTTATAATAAGTACAGGGATGATTATGGAATTAACAATATTCTTGCTGGAAATGCGACATCTGATATATACAGGCGAATGATTAATGCTGATTATGATGAGAGACTGACGGTGGTAAATCTTCTGCTTGACACTCTGAATAAGCATTTTAAATATGCAGCAGAATTAAAGGCTGATACTGATAGCTGGTATAAGTCTATCAAGGAAAAGATTAAGGCAGGAGAAGATGAAGGCGTTATTGATAAGGAGAAAGCAGAATTTTCTAAACAAGCTGAAAAGCTGGATAGTGTTGAGGAACAGACTCTTGCAAAGTTAGAAAATGCATTTGACTTTTTAGAAGGTTCTAAACAGGAGATTTCAAAGGAAGATATAGGAAAATTAGATCAGGAAATGCTTATATTTGTCACAGGACTCACAACGGGAAAGGAATCATCGTCATTCCTTCTTGTAAATCCGTGTGACAGATACAAGTCCTATAGTGCCATGTACTTAAAGGGTGGCAGAAGAAACCAGCTCCTTAAGGAAATGGAATAAAGATGCGATTGAATAAATCGGACATTACATTTTTAATTTTTCTGCAAACATAAGAAGTACGCTGACTGAAAGCAGTGCACTTGAAATCCAGATTGTGTGGATTCCGAACATCATTGAAAGGTTTCCACCGATACCTGCGCCGATTGCAAAGAATAATATTATGCCGAAGTAATAACCGGCTTTTCTAAGAGAAACCTTATTGCCGGTACGCACAAATACTGAAAGTGCGTCTGTACCGCTTCTTAAGTTACCGATACACATGGTGCTTGCATAGGAATAGCCATTGACTTTTCTGAATGCCTGTACCTGCATGGCGCATGAGAACGATACGATTATTGTTGCAAACATGTCCATTGAATGAGGCATGAAGCCGACTGCAATTAAGATTACAATCTCAATAAGTAATATTGCCTGCCGCCAGTGAAGTCTGGTGGCATTTTTGTATTTGCCCTGAATTCGCTCCGTCACGAATACGCCAAGACCAAATGCTAAGAATGGCAGGAGATATTTAACTCCCTGATACCATTCGCCCATCATAAAATGTGTACTCATAAGAACCACATTACCAGTCTGTGCGTTGGAGAATACTTCATTTCTCGTAAAGTATGTATATGCGTCCTGAAGTCCACCGGACATGGCAAGGAATACGCTGTTTATGAAGGCCTCGGACATCTGTATATCCGGCAGCTTCTTAGCGAGGGCGTTGTGAAGCTTTGATGCCATAAATAACCTCCTTGTGTTTTATAACTTTGGTTGTTATAGCACAAGGAGGGGATGTTGTAAAGGGTATATAAATATTAGATATGTTGTGAATTACCATATGCCGTAGGATTATCTGGCAGCAGCTATGTCCTCATGGCGGCTACACCTAGCGGGAGTAAATGCAGCTATATACAGAGCTTATTATGCTGCGCGAAAACAAACGCGCTTCGCTTGAACGAGTTTTCTTGCAGCAATCTTTAGTATATAGCTGCATAACTCCCACACGGTTCGCCTTAAATCGTACATAGCTGCTGCCAGATAATCCTACGGCGTATGATAACGCAACATATTAATATATGATTGTACTATTTTCCAAGTGCTGTTTTCTGTGGCACTTCTGTTTCTTTTTCGTAGCATGCAAATGCGCTGTCAACAAGCTCTTTATCCGGCTTAGGAGTAAACAGGCTGACTACAGGAACGATAATCATTCCGGCAAACATTGCAAATGCACCACAGTTGATAGGTGACTGAAGCCATGTTGGGAAACTTGCTCTGAAGAAGATGTTGGCAATCATGAGTACTGAACTGAATAAAAAGCAAGCCCAGCATGATGCTTTAGAAACCTTCTTAGAGTAAAGCGAGAACATAAATGGTGCAAGGAATGAACCTGCAAGTGCACCCCAAGATATTCCCATAAGCTGTGCAATAAATGTTACTGAACTCTTGTACTGGATAAGTGCAAGTATTGCAGATATCGCAATGAATACAACAACAAGAATTCTTATGTATAATACCTGTTTCTTTTCACTCATGTCCTTGATAAAGTTATCTTTTAAGAAGTCAATAGTAAGTGTTGAGCTTGAAGCTATTACAAGTGATGAAAGTGTAGACATTGAAGCTGACAACACAAGAATTACAACCAATGCAATAAGCACAGGGCTTAAGTTGGAAAGCATTGTTGGAATTATTGAGTCGAAGCCGTTAGCTTTGACATCTATCTGGTCAGAGAATAATCTTCCAAAACCTCCGAGAAAATAGCATCCGCCTGAAACTATAAGCGCAAATATTGTTGATATTACAGTACCCTTCTGTATAGAAGCTTCATTATCAATGGCATAGAATTTCTGAACCATCTGAGGAAGTCCCCATGTTCCAAGTGATGTAAGGATTACAACACATAACAGGTTGAATGGGTCAGGTCCGAAAAATGAAGCAAATATACCGGGAGTATCGCTTACTGCCGGGTCAGACACATTTGCAAGACCCTGCAGTGCAGACATGAAGCCGCCCTTAGAGTGGATTACGGCAGCAATAACTGCAACGATACCGAATAACATGATAATTCCCTGAATGAAATCATTGATTGCAGTAGCCATGTAACCGCCGGCAATTACATAGATGGCAGTAAGTGTTGCCATGATTATGATACAGACGCTGTAATCAATGTTGAAAGCCATACCGAAAAGTCTTGAAAGTCCATTGTAAAGTGAAGCTGTGTATGGAATCAGAAAAATGAATATTATAACGGAAGCACCGATTTTTAATGGATTGCTTCCGAATCTCTTTCCAAAATATTGTGGCATGGTTGCTGAATCAAGATGTTGGCTCATAATTCTTGTTCTTCTGCCAAGTACGACCCATGCAAGAAGTGAACCTATAATTGCGTTGCCGATACCAGCCCAGGTTGCGGCAATGCCGTATTTCCAGCCAAACTGGCCTGCATATCCGACAAATACTACAGCCGAGAAATAAGATGTTCCGTATGCAAATGCGGTGAGCCACGGACCAACGCTTCTTCCACCGAGAACGAAACCATTAACATCAGTTGCATGCTTGCGGCAGTACAGGCCAATGCCTATCAGAACCGCAAAGTAGATAATAAGAATAACCAGTTTTAACATAAAAAACCCCCATATTAATTGTATTATGCCATGCTTCATGGATTTAAAGTGTAACGCTTTAAATTGATAAAGCACGGCATAAATGAATTGTAACATATGGTGGTGGGATTGGCAAGGAGAAAGTGGAGTGATATATTATATGATAACGCATTGCGTAACATATGAAGTTATGTTATAATAACAAAAAATAATTGAGAGGTGATATATTATGACTATAGCAGAGACAATAAAACAGCTTAGAGAAAGCGTTGGAATGACAAGAAAAGAATTTTCACAGCATACAGGTATTCCTGTGCGTACATTAGAGGACTGGGAGGCATCAAGAAGAACTCCGCCAGAATACATTCCACGGCTGATAGCTTATCAGTTAAAGTATGAGGAGTTGCTTAGGGAGAAAGAAAAAGGCAATTTATAATATTGCATTTCAATTTATAAAGAGTGTTCTAATCTGGACACTTTTTATAAATTTTTAAGTAGCCTGTGCAGCAATTAGATGTTAATATATTATATATGTAACCCGAAACTGATATTTTAAGAGCGAAGGGAGATTTTATTGAAGGCTGGATTATTTAAGACACAATTTAATTACCATAATACAGTCATTAAAGAGAAGATGAAGGAAAAGACAAAGGAGTCTGTCAGCGCGGTAGTACCGATAATGCTTATAGTGTTGCTTCTTGGCTTCACAGTAGCGCCTCTTTCACCTAGTATACTGGTTGAATTTATTATTGGAGCCGTGCTGGTTATTATTGGCATGGTGTTTTTTTCTTTAGGGGCAGAATTATCCATGACACCAATGGGTGAAAGAGTTGGTGGAAGCATGTTAAGGACTAAGAAATTATGGATGATTATAGCGATAGGATTTATCCTTGGAGTTATAATTACGGTTTCAGAGCCTGATCTGCAGGTGCTTGCAGGACAGGTGGCAGCAGTTCCTAATATGGTGCTTATATTATCTGTAGCAGTTGGAGTAGGTGTATTTCTTGTTGCTGCACTTTTAAGAATACTTTTTGGAATACCGTTAGCACCGCTTCTGCTAGTGTTTTATGCAATTGTTTTTGCACTTGCGATGTTTGTTCCTAAAGGCTTTCTTGCGGTTGCATTTGACTCAGGAGGAGTAACAACAGGACCGATGACTGTACCGTTTATAATGGCACTTGGTGTTGGTATATCTGCTATCCGTAACGACAAACATGCCGGCAACGATAGCTTTGGTCTTGTATCATTATGTTCAATCGGACCGATACTTGCAGTACTTATTCTTGGAATGGTCTACAGTACAGAAGGCAATTTTACAACAACAGCGATCACTGAAGTGAGTGATTCTGTGGAACTTGGTAAGCTGTTCTTATATGAGATACCTGAATATCTGAAAGAAATAGCGTTGTCACTTCTTCCGATAGTTGTATTTTTTGGAGTGTTTCAGATATTTGCACCTAAGATGAATAAGCAGTCGCTTATGAAGATATGTGTGGGACTTGTGTATACATATGTGGGACTAGTGCTTTTCCTTACAGGAGCTAATGTTGGATTTATTCCGGCAGGTAATTATCTTGGTTCAGTGCTTGCTTCATTATCGTTTAAATGGATTATTGTCCCTATCGGCATGATAATAGGATATTTCATTGTTAAGGCAGAACCTGCGGTATATGTGCTTATGCATCAGGTAGAAGAACTGACATCAGGAAGCATATCAGGCAGATCAATGCAGATAAGTCTTTCTGTTGGTGTTGCGGTATCAGTAGGTCTTTCAATGATAAGGGTGCTTACAGGAGTATCAATATTATATTTCCTCATTCCGGGCTATGGAATAGCACTGATACTTACGCTTTTTGTTCCAAAGATATTCACGGCTATAGCATTTGACTCCGGTGGAGTTGCGTCAGGTCCGATGACAGCTACATTTTTACTGCCACTTGCACAGGGAGCATGTCTTGCAGTGGGCGGTAATATTGTAACTGATGCGTTTGGTGTTGTTGCCATGGTTGCCATGACACCTCTTATAACTTTGCAGATACTTGGTGTTATATACAGAATCAAAGACAGCAGGAGAGAAAATGTGCCACAGGCCATTACTCCTGTTGTGGATATGTTTGCAGAGCTTTCAGATGATGCGATTATTGAATTATAGAGGTAGATGGGTATGAGTGAAGTATATGTAATGGTAACAATATGCAGCAGGAAAAATATGCCGCGTTTTGTTGCGTGCTATAAGGATTATAATGTTGAAGCAGCTAATATATCGTTAGGCAGGGGAACAGCGTCAAGTGATGTGCTTGATTTACTGGGACTTGAAGATGACGAGAAGGGTATCCATATGTCACTTGTTACAGAGGATACATGGAAAAATGTTAAGAAGGGGCTGCAGAGTAAGTTAAGAATAGATGTGCCGGGAACGGGAATCGCATTTATAGTGCCACTAAGCAGTATTGGCGGTAAGAGAGAACTGGGATTCTTAATTGACGGACAGGAATATAAGAAAGGAGATGAGAGCACATTGAAGGATACGAAACATGAACTTATTGTTGCAATAGCTAATTATGGATATAATACACAGGTGATGAGAGCAGCGGAAGAAGGCGGCGCAACAGGTGGAACTGTGCTTCACGGAAAAGGTGTTGGAATGAAGCGTGCAGAGCAGTTCCTTGGGGTTTCGCTTGTTTCTGAGAAGGAAGTAATTCTTATTGTTGCAAAGTCATCACAGAAAAATGCGATTTTGCGTGCTATAATGGACAAAGCCGGAGTAGACAGCAAGGCAGGAACTATTGTGTTCTCACTTCCTGTTACAAGTACGGCAGGACTGCGTATTCTTGAGGATTCGCAGGATGAAGAGGTTAATGATGAAAACAATAATTGATTACCAGAATGATGAAAGAGAAAAAGTTCTGCTTGATGTAAGAGATAAGCAGGAATTTGAGAAGGAAACATATCCTGGTGCTAAGAACTGGTACTGGGAGGAACTGATTAAGGTGCTTGAAGAAACACCTGATGAATTCACACAGCAGTTTGATAAGAGTATTCCTATATATCTTCTGTGTTATACAGGTCTGCACAGTGATGATCTGGCAGATATTCTTGAAGAAATGGGCTATGAGGTCTACAGTCTGTATGGCGGCTGGGGCGCTTATATGAAGTGGAAGTTTGAGAATTATGTCAAAGAAGCACAGGCAGAGAATGAGCTTACAGGAGAAGAAAGAGTTAAGGAAATAGAACGCAGTATAGTCAAGAAGTTCAGAAAGCCTATATGGAGAAAGTTTACACAGGCACTTAATGAATACGACCTTATACAGGACGGAGATAAGATTGCTGTCTGTATATCAGGTGGTAAGGACTCAATGCTTATGGCAAAGCTTTTTCAGGAGCTTAAGAGGCATGGAAAGAATAATTTTGAACTTGTATTCTTAGTTATGAATCCAGGATACAATGATATTAATTATCAGGTTATTCTTAACAATGCGAAGATTCTTGATATTCCTATAACAGTGTTCAAATCAGAGATATTTGATACGGTTGCAGATATAGAGGAGTCTCCATGTTATCTGTGTGCCCGAATGAGAAGAGGATATCTGTACAGCAAGGCTAAAGAACTGGGCTGCAACAAGATAGCGTTGGGCCATCATTATGATGATGTTATTGAGACAATTCTTATGGGAATGCTGTATGGTGCGCAGATTCAGACTATGATGCCAAAGCTTCACAGCACTAATTTTGAGGGCATGGAGCTTATAAGACCACTTTACCTTATAAGAGAAGCTGATATAATACATTGGAGAGATTATAATAATCTTGCATTTATACAGTGTGCATGCAGGCTTACAGAGAGCTGTGCTTCATGCGGTGGAACAGAAAAGGGTTCTAAGAGAGGCGAGATTAAGCAGCTTATCAAAGACCTGACTAAGGTAAGCCCTTACATTGAGAAGAATATTTTCAGAAGTGTTGAAAATGTTAATCTTGATACAGTTATTGCGTATAAGCAGTACGGTGTTAAGCATAATTTCCTTGAAAGATATGAGGAAATGGGAAGACTCAATGGCGCATCAGGCAGCCAGACAGCAGATAATAAGGAGATGGAATAAATATGTCATCACAATATAATTGCGATTACTGTAATAACCTTGTATATGACGAGGAGATTGAAGGATATGTATGTGATGTTGATATGGACGAGGACGATTACGCAAGACTTTTAAGTTCTTCATATAAGCAGTGTCCATATTATCAGAGCAATGACGAATATAAGATAGTACGTCATCAGATGTAGAAAGACAGCAACATGTATGCGGGTTGCGAAAGGAGAATATTAATGAACAAGATAGCAAGTTTTACGGTGAATCATCTTGATTTACTGACAGGTGTATATGTATCAAGAAAGGATTATATCGGAGATGTATGTCTTACAACATTTGATTTAAGATTTACAAGACCTAATGAAGAGCCACCTATGGATACTCCGGGGATTCATTCAATTGAACATCTTGTTGCTACATTTTTAAGGAATCATGCAGAATGGGCTGAGAAAACTATATATTTCGGACCTATGGGCTGCAGAACAGGTTTTTATGTTATATTTGCGGGAGATTTAAAGTCTGAGGATATTATCGGGGTATTAAGAGAAGCTGCCGATTATGTTCTTAATTATGACGATAATACACCAATTCCTGGATATTCACCAAGAGATTGCGGTAATTATCTGGATAACAATCTTAAGCTTGCGAAGATATATATGAAGAAGTTTAAGGAGGAGGTTCTGGATAATCCGGTTGCGGAGAGGTTGAGTTATCCACAGTAGTGTGTAGGGGTGCCAGTCTGGGGGTATCGTATCGGGCTGTGGCTTTCATGGATTACTGCGCCTAGCAGGAGTAAATGCCGCCATATACAGAGCTTTTTACAGCGTGCAAAAGCAAACGCACTTCGTTTGAACGAGCTTTTGCACGCTGAACTTTTGTCTATGGCGGCATTAACTCCTGCACAGATCGTAATAAATCAAGCCACAGCCCGATACGATACCCCCAGACTGGCAATCTACACAGTGGATGCTTCAAGGGTGAAAATCCCACTAATCAGATTCGGATTGACTGTCTGATTAGTGGGATTTTTTGTGATGTGAGTAGAACCAGCCAGATTCGGCTTCGCCTGTCTGGCTGGATATAAAGTAAGATAGCCGAAAACAGATTCAGCTTTGCTTGTCTGTTTTCGGCTATCTTTTTATGAGAGTCATTTATAACAATTAGTTATGTATTATACCTCGAATAATAATTCGCTGTAGCTTGGGAATGGCCAGAATTCCTTATCTACTATCATCTCGGCTTTATCTACTGGAGCTCTTAATTCGTCCATTGCAACCTTTACTGTATCTCTGAAGTATTCAGCCTGTGCTTTTCCTTCAAATGTAGCTGCTGTAGCAACTGTCTCTGCAAGCTTAGCTGAAGCTGCCTTCATTTCCTTTAAGTAACCAGATACTTCTGTAAGGATGTCTGCCTGAACTGAAGCGTCTGCACCAGCTTCCTTAACTGAAAGTACTGAGTTAGCAAGTTCTGTTGTGTATGAGATAATAGCAGGAATGATTTCCTTGCCAGCCATATCTATCATTGTCTTAGCTTCGATGTTGATTGCCTTAGAGTAAGCCTCGTACTTAATCTCAGCTCTTGACTTTAATTCAGCTTCTGTGAATACACCAAATCCTTCAAACATCTTAACTGTTTCAGGTTTAACAAGTGAACCAACAGCCTCAACCATAGATTTGATATTTGGAAGTCCTCTTCTTTCAGCCTCTGCTACCCATTCATCTGAGTAACCGTTGCCGTTAAATACAACTCTGTGATGGTCTGTAAAGAGCTTCTTAATCATATCATGGACAGCCATCTGCATATCCTCAGAACCCTCTAATTCATCAGCGATTTCCTTAAAGCTTTCTGCAACGATTGTATTAAGAACAACATTTGCAGGAGCGATAGAATCTGAAGAACCAACCATACGGAACTCAAACTTGTTACCTGTGAATGCGAATGGAGATGTTCTGTTTCTATCTGTAGCATCCTTGTTAAGGTCTGGAAGAGTAGAAGCACCAGTCTTTAACTTACCCTTCTGGATAGAGCTTGTTGCATCACCCTTATCGATTAACTGCATAACTACATCTTCAAGCTGCTCGCCAAGGAACATAGAGATGATAGCTGGAGGAGCTTCGTTAGCTCCAAGTCTGTGATCGTTACCCACATCAGATGCAGACTCACGAAGAAGGTCAGCATGCTTATCAACAGCCCTCATAATTGCACCAAGTACAAGAAGGAACTGGAAGTTTTCATGAGGTGTCTTACCTGGGTCAAGCATGTTAATGCCGTCATCAGTTGTGATAGACCAGTTGTTATGCTTACCAGAACCGTTAACACCTGCAAATGGCTTCTCATGGAGAAGGCATACAAGACCGTGTCTGTAAGCAACCTTCTTCATAACTTCCATCATAAGCTGGTTGTTATCAGTTGCAATGTTGCACTGTGCATAGATAGGAGCTAACTCATGCTGTGCAGGAGCAACTTCGTTATGCTGTGTCTTAGCAGATACACCAAGCTTCCATAATTCTTCATTAACATCCTTCATGAAAGCTGCGATTCTTTCACGGATAGAACCAAAGTAGTGATCATCAAGTTCCTGACCCTTAGGAGGCATAGCTCCAAATAAAGTACGGCCAGAGAAGATAAGATCCTTTCTCTGTAAATATTTCTCTCTGTCTACGATGAAGTATTCCTGTTCAGCGCCTACAGAAGGAGTAACTTTCTTAGATGTTGTGTTACCCATAAGTCTTAAAATACGAAGAGCCTGCTCGTTGATGGCATCCATTGAACGAAGTAATGGAGTCTTCTGGTCAAGAGCCTCACCTGTGTAAGAACAGAATGCTGTAGGGATACAAAGAGTAGCACCCTGGGCACCTTCGCGTACAAATGCAGGAGATGTACAATCCCATGCTGTATATCCTCTGGCCTCGAATGTTGCACGAAGACCACCTGAAGGGAATGATGAAGCATCAGGTTCACCCTTAATCAATTCCTTACCTGAGAATTCCATAAGCACCTTTCCGTCTGACTTAGGTGCTGATATAAATGAATCATGTTTCTCAGCAGTAGTTCCTGTTAAAGGCTGGAACCAATGTGTGTAATGAGTTGCACCTTTCTCGATAGCCCAGTCTTTCATAGCATTAGCGATAACATCAGCATCTGCTAAAGATAATTCCTGCACACCTTCCATTGTTAATTTAAGGTTTTTGTAAACGTTCTTTGGTAAACGCTCTTTCATAATTGTGTCATTAAACACATTCTCGCCGAAGATGTCAGCTACATTGAATCTTTCACTCATAACTTCCTCATCCTTCCTTTTCTTATCTTTTTATTAGTAAAACTAAAAAATGGCGTCCCAGTATATACTTATACAAATATATAAATGGAACGCCTTTGTTCTACCTTATTTAATTAGCGACAGCTTGCTGTCTTTAAATAAAATAACTCAAATCACATAATAATGCAAGTTCTTTTTGAAAAAAATTTTATTAATTAAGTATATTAGCATATATTGTGTTGGTTATCTTTAATTATTGGCAGATGTTGTTCCTTCAGAAGAGTTCTCAAAATCTTCGATTGTAGTTTCACCTACATACATTCCAGAAATGACAAAACGCTGTTTGCCATTATTGGTACAGGTTGAAAGTGTTACCACCTGGGTTGCCTTATCGACATTAACTCCGGTGTCATATAAGGATAATGCTTTCATCCTGTTAGCATAGGAGCGCAGACCATCAAGACTTATAAAATTAAAAGTATATGTGTCGCTGATGGGTTCACTCACATATGCGGTGAATATCTTATATTCTTTAATGATATCTTCTGTGTAAATATAGAATACATCATTGCCTTCATAATTATAAAAATATGATGATTTGTATTTGTTGAGGGTTCCGAACATTGCACCTGAATTCATGCTGTGACCATAAAGAATTATATGGTTGGCATTAAGCTTATCAGTTATACGGTAATCCTCAAATATACATCCGTTAATGTTATATGTTTTATCAAACGTGTGTGTAAGATAAAAATCATTGTCAGTAGTCTGAGCGATAGGTAATCTGACATCAAGAGAAGGAATGTATAAGAAACCAAGTCCATCAGAATTGATATCGAGCAGCGCCTGATGATCATATTTAAATGGAATAGTAATCTCTTCATCGTCTCCTATACTGATATTGACAGGAGTATCATCAAGAACCGTATCACCTATGTTGTCATAAATATCATTTCCCTTTTTATATTCAAGAAGAATAGATATAAGGTTATATGCTGCAAATATAAATACGCATGCAGAGATGACAAGTATTATACGGCTTATAATTTTTGATTTCCTTTTCTTCTTTTCTTTCGCTTCAAAAGCGATGTCTGCTTCATCCTTTTCTAAACCAGAGGAGGATACAATAAAATCATCATTATCCTCTGTTTTAATATCACTCATAATAATCTCCAATCAGTTGTAATCAGGCCTTTCCAGCTGAACCGAAAAGGTCAATCTTTTCGCGTACAGTTTCTTTAATAGCTTCACAGCCAGGAGCAAGAAGTTTTCTAGGATCAAATCCCTTGCCTTCAAGGTCTTTGCCTGCTTCAACATACTTTCTTGTTGCATCAGCAAATGAAAGCTGGCACTCTGTATTAACATTAATCTTAGAAACTCCAAGAGAGATAGCCTTCTGAATCATATCAGCAGGAATTCCTGTACCACCGTGAAGAACTAATGGCATATCACCAATCTTTTCCTTAACAGCAGCAAGAGTTTCAAAGCTTAATCCTGGCCAGTTAGCTGGATACTTACCATGAATGTTACCGATTCCGGCAGCAAGCATGTCTACACCAAGGTCTGCAATTGCTTTACACTCATTAGGGTCTGCACATTCACCCATTCCGATAACACCATCTTCTTCGCCACCGATTGAACCAACTTCTGCTTCAATAGAAAGACCGAGATTGTGAGCTACATTAACTAGTTCTGTTGTCTTCTTGATATTTTCATCAATTGGGTAGTGTGAACCATCAAACATAATAGATGTGAATCCTGCTTTGATGCATTTGTAGCATCCTTCATATGTTCCGTGGTCAAGATGAAGAGCAACAGGAACAGTGATTCCAAGAGACTTGTCCATAGCTTTAACCATGGCTGCAACTGTCTCGAAACCTGTCATATACTTACCAGCACCCTCAGATACACCAAGGATTACAGGAGCGTTCATTTCCTGTGCTGTAAGGAGAATAGACTTAGTCCATTCAAGGTTATTGATGTTGAACTGACCGACAGCATATTTGCCGGCAAGAGCTTTGTCTAACATTTCTTTAGCTGAAACTAACATATTTCTTTACCTCCATTGCACGATTTTTCATGACAACATTATATCTCATATCATTAAAAATGAAAAGAAATATTTAAGTGATATTTATGTATAAATATAAATAAATATGATGTATAATTACATTTGTATATTGAAAATTCTTAAGAAAGGAGACTGATATGGGTTATCTAACATTTTTTATCAATAGGATAGCACTTGGGACAGATGGCTATGCTACGATGGATTTCTATAATAGTGAAGACCATGCAGGAACCAGTTATGTACCGTTTATTGGATTTATGCTGTTTCTTATTGGATTAGTAGTTATTATAGTGGGCGCAGCAACATATTTTACTGCAACGCGCAATTTCAATATATTCTATGATACAAGAGACGTAAAAATTACATATGATGAGCAGATGATGTCAGATGATGAAAAAGCGAAGCTTGCTAAAGAGAAACTAAAGAAAGATAAGAAAAGGGGACAGATAACGATGATTGTTGGAGCAGTCTTAGTTATTGCGTCATTTATTGTTTTATAAAATGAAACACCGTCTGCCGGAGAAGCAGACGGTGAAAGAGGGAGGAGAGCTGTTTATTTAACAACTCGATTTATGAAAAACATATAGTAGAAAATGTCTTGTTCTTATGATTAAATTATATTTAACAAAAGTGAAGAAACAATGTGCATAATGTTAAATCTTATTGAATGATATATGAACAATTTATGAACGAAAGGCAGAATAAGGAGGGGAATATGCCAACAATTTACAAATGCCCGGGTTGTGGAACGGCGATGGAATTCGACAGCACAACACAGAAATTAGGGTGTCCGTCATGCGGAATGCAGATTGATGTACGTGAATATGAACAGCAATATTCACAAAACAGCACAGAAGGGGAATATGACAAGGAAATGAAAATGTACCGCTGTAATACATGCGGTGCTGAGCTTGTCGCAGATGAATATACATCAGCAACATTCTGTTCGTTCTGTGGTAATCCGACACTTATGGAGGACAGACTTAAGGGAGGATTCAAACCGTCATCAATCATACCATTTAAGATTGACAAGAATAAAGCGGTAGAGATTTACAAGAACTGGTGCAAGAAAGGACCACTCACACCGTCTGAATTGTCAAGAAGTTCAACAATTGAGAAAATAAGCGGTCTGTATGTACCTTACTGGCTGTATGACTATTCAGCACAGACTGACATGCATGCGAATGCAGAGAAGGTCAGAACAACAAGAAAAGGCGATACAGAGTATACATATACAGACCATTTTCAGGTGTTCAGAAATGTATCTGCACAGTTTGAGAAGATTCCTGCTGATGCATCTGAGAAAATGCCTGATGATGCAATGGATAAGCTGGAGCCATTTAATTATAGTGATTTGACAGCATTTTCAATGCCTTATCTGTCAGGATATCTTTCAGAAAGATATAACTATACGGCTGATCAGATACAGGAGAGAGCAACAAAGAGAGCTGATAAGTACATAACAGATATTGCAAGGTCAACAATTACCGGATATTCATCAGTAAATGTAATTCACAACGACATAACAATGCGTCCGACAGGAAGCCAGTATGCTTTATTCCCAGTGTGGGTGCTTAATTACAGATTTGGCAAGAAGAATTTCCAGTTCATGCTTAACGGACAGACAGGAAAGATAGTTGCTGACCGGCCAATAAGCGGAAAGAAAGCATTTGGATTCGGAGTTGGAATATTCTTTGTTACACTTATTATTACGATGTTTGGAGGGCTGTTGTTCATATGATAAAGATTAAAAACAAAATAAAAGCTTCCATGATTATAATTATGGCGTGCATTATGTGCGTGGGTATGTTATTCAGTATTAAGACTGATGCATATGCAGATTCTTCAAAGGAATATGTATATGACAATGCTGGAATTCTTACTTCCGATGAGATTAGTAAGTTAAAGAGCCAGTGTAAGAAAGCGTCTGAGGATTCCGAGTGCGACATAGTTATTATTACAACTAATATTGGTCATGACTATAGTGCAATGGACAGCTATCTTGAGCAGTTCCTTGATGATAACGGATATTCAGAGGATGCAGTAATATATGGTGTTGATATGAAATCAAGAGCCGACAGAATCTTCGAGAGAGGAAAGGCATATGATTCTATGTCAGCAAGCAAGCTGGACAGTATAATAAAAGCAAGTGAGAAGTATCTGTCAAATGATAATTACTACAAGGCATTTTCTAAGTATGTTAAGAATATGAACATGTGCATGACTACAAGCATTGTCAATAAACTTACCTACAAAATGTGGATTAAGCTTCTTATCGCATTGGGTGTTGCAGTTGTGGTAGTTCTTACAATGATGCATAATGCCAAGGCAAAGATGACGGTAAGCAGCACAGAATATACTAAAGACCATAACTTTAAGGTTAATGACAGAAGAGATGTGTTTATTAATACAACTGTTGTTACAAGACATATTGAGCATAACAACAGCAGCAGCAGCGGCGGAGGCGGCGGTGGTGGAAGCCGCAGTTCCGGTGGACATTTCTAGATAATAACAAGACAATAATAAAGGCGGGTACAGCTATTGACTGTATCCGCCGGTTTTGTTTAATAAGATTAAATTATAACTTCTCTGGTTCTGGATATTCCTCGCCAAATGTCTCAACAGTAACAGTCTTCATAACCTGTGGCTTTCTAGGTCTGTCACTGTAATCTGTGTCTACGCCTGCAATCTTGTCAAGAACATCTTCACCTTCAATAAGTTTACCAAATGCAGCATAATCTCCGTCAAGATGTGGAGCGTTCTGGTGCATGATGAAGAACTGTGAGCCTGCTGAATCAGGTCTCATAGAACGGGCCATTGAAAGAACACCTCTTGTGTGCTTTAAATCGTTCTTGAATCCGTTAGATGCAAATTCACCTTTGATAGAGTAGCCAGGACCACCCATGCCAGTTCCTTCCGGGTCACCGCCCTGAATCATGAATCCTGCGATTACTCTGTGGAATATAAGTCCGTCATAGAATCCCTTCTGAACAAGATTAACAAAATTATTAACTGATGTAGGTGCGATTTCCGGATAAAGCTCTGCTTTCATCACATCGCCGTTTTCCATTGTAAATGTAACTATTGGATTAGCCATATTATTCCTCCTGAAATTCATTGATTGCCCGCTTGTCTGCAGGGGCAAAATGTGATGTAATTTATTCTAAATATAACAGTATAAAAAGTCAAATTAAAACTTTAGAAACAATTATTAATGAAATGATTTTTAAGAGGCATATATGAGAAAATGTATTAAGATGGGTGATAATAAAGAAATAATAATTAATGATAAAGACATGTTAAAGCCGGATGGAACAATGGAGATTCCGGATATAGGACTGGGTGAGGGGTATCATGGAAAAGCCTCATATGTCGTGTATGATGAGGATGATATTGATGATGACATGTTAAAACTTGTATGTGCCAGAAAATACAATGAGCCGCTTGTAATTGCAGAGACAGAGCGGTTTATCATAAGGGAAATGACAGCAGGGGATTTACCGCATTTGTACGAATTATATGAAACACTTTCAGACTGCATATATGTTGAGCCATTATACGGATATGAGGAAGAGAAAGCATTTACAATAAAATACATTGAGAATATGTACGGCTTCTTCGGTTACGGTCTGTGGCTTATATTTGACAGGAAAACTGGTGAGCTTGTGGCAAGGGCGGGAATTGAAAACCGCAGCATAGACGGACAGAATTGTCAGGAACTGGGCTATCTTGTAAAGAAAAACTGGCAGGGAAAGCATGTCGCATGGGAAGTTATGAGCCGGATAGTGGAGCTTGCTAAAGACAGATTCGGATTAGAAGAATTAAATATCTGCACCATGAAAACAAATATCCCGTCCATACAGCTTGCATTGAAACTGGGTTTCACATTGTATGCAGGCGGTACAGACGGGATGGATATATATAGGAAAACACTGTAATATCAAGGCTTTTCCATATTGAATACAAATCTTATAAAGTTGGCAGCATTCTCAGAATATTTGGATGTTGATACAATGCCGTAACAAGGCTGTTTCATATTAAGGTCGCTGTCTTTGATAACAGGGGCTTCAGAAATATCAACAGCTATAGGAAATGATTCTCCTGATGAATTAGTATAGTAAATAATATAATCTGAAAGTGTTTCAAGTTCTTCTGTAGAAAAAAGGTCTCTCAAATCCCAGAAGAATATATTTTTATCAGTACAGAAGTAATCAATATATTCTTTCTCGGAAAGGTATCCGTCAAGTGAACTGGTTGATGCATATGTGTATAATTTGTTGGCGGATACATATGCTTCCTGATCCATCTCCTTTTCTTGAAGTGAAAATGTGTAAGACAAGTCAACCTGTTCCTTTTTGCCGTCAATTCCAAGATAGTCGGTAAGTCCTGTTGATAATACATCTGTGTCATCATCATATCCTGTTATTCTTCCGTCAAGAACGGCTATGAAACACACGGTGTCATAATTATTCCTAATTATTGAATAAGTAAGAGAACCGGCAAACAGCACTGCCAGAATAACTGCTATTATAGGAATTTTATAATAGTTCCATAGATATTCGATTTTGCCTGAGAAGGAGAGGTCTTTTAATTTCTTGCGCTGTTCTTTGACCTCATCATGTATGTTGTTGCCGTTAGCCATAATGTCTCCTTAAAATAAATGAAATTATAAACCATAAGATTTCATACAGTTTAACATAATTAAAACTGCAAAAAAACAGCTTTTAGAAACATTTAAGAAATATATTGTAAATTTTCTTTGATTTTTATGTAAGGTTTTGTATAATCATAGTGTTCAAGCAAAGGGGTATATTATATATGAATGGATTTAGTTTAGATGGAAAATTATTTAAAGGTCTTACAAAAGCTGGAGATTTTATTATATTAGCAGTTATAACATTTGTGTTCTGCCTGCCCGTTGTTACAATTGGTGCAGCAATTACAGCAGCTTTTTATTCGGGAATTAAGCTTGTAAGGGATGAGGAAGGTTATGTCCATAAAGATTTCTGGAAGTCATTCAAGATGAATTTTGTACAGGGCTTCCTTATAGAATTAATACATGTGATTATAGGTTTCCTTCTGTATATTGATTTAAGAGCAAGTGTTCAGTGGGGACTTGTGCAGGGATCACAGATTGGTGTAATATTTGTATTTGTGGTAATCGGTGTTATGGCAATATGGGTGGCAGTTATGCTGTATTCATTTGCAATGCTGTCAAGATATGATAATAATGTTATTGTTACATTGAAGAATTCACTTATTGTAAGTGTCCATCATCTTCCACAGACAATCATAATGCTTATAGCAACTGTGGGACTTGTGTATTTCTCATGCATATATTTTACAGCATTTATTGTTACAATACCGCTTATACTGTATGTGGATTCATTTATCTTTTCAAGCATATTTAAGCATCTCGAGAAGAATCAGTCTTCTGCAAATGCTGAGGCTGAAGCAATAGAAGATACGAATGAGAATAAAGAAGAGGAAAAATAGCAATGGTTTTTTCAAGCCTATTATTTATATACATTTTTCTTCCGGTTAATCTGTTGTGCTATGCAGTTATATCGGACATAAAGAAAAAGAACATATGCCTGCTTATATTTTCGTTGTTGTTTTATGCATGGACATCTCCAAAGTATCTGCTTGTCATGATGTCTATGGCACTTATTAATTATTTAGGGGCATTAGGAGTAAAAAAATATAAAGACATAGGAAAGTCAGGGTATGTGCTGGCGGCGGATATAGCAGCCAGCCTTTGTATTCTGGCTTTTTTCAAGTATCTGGGATTTATATGTGAGATTTCAAAATTTATAACCGGGGTTCCTAAGATAATTCCACAGGTTGTGCTTCCTGTCGGAATATCTTTTTATACATTCCAGCTTATATCATATGTTGTCGATGTATACAGGGGTGAAGTTGAGGCTGAACAGAAATACTGGAAGGTGCTTTTATATGCAGCGTTATTTCATCAGTGTATAGCAGGACCTATTGTAAGATATAAGGATATTGCCGATGACCTGAAAGAAAGAAAAACAGGCATTGATGATATGAATGATGGAATATCAAGATTTACTGTTGGTCTTGCAAAGAAAACGCTTCTTGCCAATACATGCGCGTCAATTGTTAACAGCGTTCTTCCTGAAAGCCTGAGCCAGATTAGTAATGCAAGTGTGCTTGGAAGCTGGTTTGGAATGCTTTTATATGCACTTCAGATTTATCTTGACTTTTCTGCATATTCAGATATGGCTATAGGTCTGGGAAAGATGACCGGTTTTCATTATAAGGAAAACTTTAATTATCCATATGCGGCGGATTCAATAACTGATTTCTGGAGAAAATGGCATATTTCTCTTGGAACATTTTTCAGGGATTATCTGTATATTCCGCTTGGCGGAAACAGAAAAGGGCTTGCGCGCCAGATGCTTAATATGTTTATCGTATGGAGCCTTACAGGTTTGTGGCATGGTGCTTCAGTAAATTTTGTTTTATGGGGAGTGTATTTTTTCGTATTTCTTGCACTGGAAAAGATTATACTGCTCAAAGCATTTGACACAATTCCGCATATTGCAGGAAGGATAATAAGAAGAATATACACACTGGCAGTAGTTTTCTTTGGATGGGTTTTATTCAGATTTTCAGATTTTTCAATGCTTGGGGCATGCTTTAAGACGATGTTTGGCATGAATGGCAATGCATTTACAAGTGTTGAAACTAATACAATGATAGTTAATAACATATTTTTCCTTATTGCTGCGGTTGTGGCATCAACACCACTTTGCAGGTTTGTTTCAGGGAAAATGAAAAATGTGGCAGAAAACGGTCATATAACTGTGACATACATTTATAATGCACTTAATGTAGTCCTGCCAATAGTATTATTATTCCTTTCAACAATTGCTTTGATAGGAAACAGTTACAATCCATTTATATATTTCAGATTTTAATTGACAGATAATTTGAGGGATATAGGAATTAAAGTTATGAAGCTTATAGAAAATGTTGATAAAACGAGTACAAAATATAAACAATATATAATGAAAAAAGGTGCGTTGATTAAGATTGTTACGTTTCTGGTAATGATTGTTGCAGGCGCATTTATATCACTGATGATACCGCTAAGACCGGAAGAATCAGTAACAGAGAAAAGAAAACTCAGCAGCTTTCCACAGTTTTCGGTTGGAGATTTTCTGGACGGTACATATTTTTCAGGGATAGACACATGGTTTTCTGATACATTTCCGGGAAGAGACGGACTTATTACATGCAACGAATTTATGACAGGATTGTATGGTGTCAGAAAAAATGTAATTCATGGAGAAGTTGTTAAAGGTGATGATATTCCTGATTCGGATATTGATGAAAGTGAATTTGGATATCTTGATAATATCGTAAGTGAACGTGCAACAGAAACTGAAGAGACAGAAGAAGAAATTAATTATGCATACGATAATTCAATTACTGTTAATCCTGAGGATATAGGAAACAGTGTTGATTCTGATGGAACATCAGCGGGTTCATCAGCGAAAGCAGGCGAATCGCTTGGATCTGTGTATGTTGTTGGAGACAGTGCATATAATTATTATTCGTTTTCAAAGTCAGTGTCTAACCAGTATGTTGATATTGTCAACGGACTGGCTGAAACGCTTAAGGATAAAGCTACTGTTTACGATATGATAATACCTACATCTATAGATATCACACTGGATGATGCAACGAGAAACAGCATAAACAGCAGTAACCAGAAAAAAGCAATTTTGTATATGTACAGCAAAATGAATAAGAATATCGGCAAATGTTATATATATGATCTGATGAGAAGCCACAGGGATGAGTATATATATTTCAGGACAGATCATCACTGGACAGCACTTGGCGCGTATTATGCTTATACAGCATTTATGGCACAGCTTGGTAAAAGCGCATATTCGCTTGACAGTTTTAAGGAACGCGATATGGGAGCATTTGTTGGAAGTTATTATACACAGACAAGGGTGTCATCGCTTAATAACAATCCTGACAAGCTGGTTGCTTATGAACCATTCTCGACTAATGCATTGAAGATGATTAACAATGAATATGATTTTATCGACTATAATATCATCACGGATGTTTCAAAGTGGAACAATACAAGCAAATACAGCACATTTATAGGTGGTGATAATGCGTATGCACAGATTAATAATCCTAATATTTCGGATGGTTCATCAGTGCTTGTAATAAAAGAGTCATTTGGAAATGCAATGGTTCCGTTTCTGGTTGAAAATTTTGAAAATGTCTATGTTGTGGATTACAGATATTATAAAAATACAATTTCAGAACTTGTTGATGAGATGAATATTGAAAATGTTGTATTTGTAAACAACATTTCGATAACCTCAACACAGGACAGAATAGAAGAATTAAAGAACATATGTAAATAATCCCATAAAAAGGGGTGGGGACAACATGCTGGGTAGATTCCTGTTGTCCCCCTTTTATATATCTGTACGGTTATGGGATACAGATAACGAAATTAATAAACAAAAAAGGAGATAACGGTCAGAACACCTGTCTGACTATTATCCCCGTTGATAACATAATAAATATTATTATAAAGCGTCTGTTCCACGCTCTCCTGTACGGATTCTGATTGCATCGTATACATCATATACAAAAATCTTACCGTCGCCATATTCACCAGTATTAATCTGTTCGATTACCTGATCAATAATTGTCTCATATGTCTCATCAGAAACAATAGATTCAACCTTTACCTTGGGAAGCAGATTACCGCCGAAATCAACACCATTGTATACCTGCTTGTGTCCACGCTGGCTTCCATATCCCATTATATTAGATATCATAAGTCCATGCGCACCATTACTATTGAGGATGGTCTTAAGATCATCAAGTCTTTCAGGTCTGATAATAATCTCTAACTTTTTCATAGTTAATATCCTTTCGTGTTGACGACATCATTAAAACACCGCATTGAGCAAAAGTCAACCATCTGAAAACACAAACGAAAAATGTAAATGTTATGTTAATAATTATTGAAAAATCTTAAGCGTTTAGTCTTCATAAAGCTGTCTGCTTGTTGAAAAAACTGAAAAACAATAATAAAGAGAAAGAACAACAATAAGAGCTTCAACAAGTATTGACCACATAGTTGTTGCTGATTTAAATGCAAAGTAGTGAATGAAAATAGCGGCAGCAAGTAAAAGCCATGTGACCTGGTAATTTCTTGTTACAGCATTTTTCTCCTGAATACGGGCTTCCATTACAAGTGCTTCTGTATAATAGTAAGTAAAATAAATAGCAAATACAACACTTATGCCGATTGCGATAGAATACATGTTTTCAGGGGCAGCAGGCCAGTCTCTTGCAATAAGATACTGGGAAAGTATTGCAGCTGCAAAACCGATTACTGAAAGAATTGTACCTTTCTTAAATCTTGAGTTAAGGGACGAAAGGTCTTTCATTCCTAAAAATATAAGGATATATCCTATTATATCATTGGTTATATCGATGTGTACTGTTCCAAAGGAAATCCAGAATCTTGTGCAGATAAAGAAAATTCCTATAAGAACGAATAAAGAATTTTTTTTGTTCATATTATTAATGTACTCCTTAATTTTAAATGTTTTCTTAATAAACAGATGTATTTATTCTAAGTTAATATGGTGGGGAGGTCAACGGAAAAGAAGGGATTTATAAAAATTTAATAACGGTTACTGGATTTTTTTAATAAAGGTGGTAAATTATCAGTTGCATGTGCCGATAAATAAAGCACAAGGATGTAATAAAGACGGAAAGGAGTCAGCTATGTCAATAAGTGGAATTAATATAAGTTCATATTATAATAACAGCTATAAAGCAGGAAGCGTGTCAGATAATGAACAGTTATCAGGCGTACAGGAAGCTGCTGTAACACAGGAAGAGACAGGAGCAGGACTCACAGCGGGAGGAGATAATACACAGCAGCAGACACCTACCCCTGCACATTCCGATCCTAGGGAATTTACATTTGATTTTGCAAACAGAAGCAGATTTAACCTTGTTGCTGCAACAAGCAGCATGGAGGATGTTGATATCAAGAAGGCTGTTTCTGATATGGAGAAGGATTCTGTACTGAGCCAGTACAAGTTCTTTGTTGGAACTGCACCACAGATGCAGAAAGTGCCTAATCTTGGTACTGATGCTGATGGTACAGTAAGACTTAAGATGACGGAGTAGATAGGGTTTAAAGCATATTTAAAAATTTTTTAAAAAAGTGCTTGCATTCCTGAATACATTCATGTATAATACAGCATGTCGTCACGACATTGGGCTTTCGCCAAGTGGTAAGGCACTGGATTCTGATTCCAGCACTTCGGGGGTTCGAATCCCTCAAGCCCAGCTAGAAACCTCTCGTATAACTACGAGAGGTTTTTTTGTGCGAGTAGCGATGAGGATAGACATGGAAAGGCCACAGCCGTGCTTGCATGGAAATTATTATGAAAGGGCTGGTGAAGCTGCCAGCATAGGTGTTGTTATGATAGAGTTAGGAAAAACACAGTGTCTTAACATTGTTAAAGTAACAGATTTCGGAGTATATCTTGGAACAGAAGAGGATAAGGTTCTTCTTCCAAAGAAGCAGGTTCCAGAGGATGTTGAAGTGGGAGATGCTCTCACAGTATTTGTCTACAGGGATTCAAGTGACAGGCTTATTGCAACTACTAACAAGCCAAAGATTCAGCTTGGAGAGCTTAAGAGACTTAAAGTATCACAGGTTACAGGTATCGGCGCATTTTTAGATTGGGGACTTGAAAAAGATCTTCTTATGCCATACAAGGAACAGACAACACATGTATCAGAAGGCTCAGAGTATCTGGTAGCCCTCTATATAGATAAGAGCGGCAGACTTGCAGCTACTATGAGAATTAACAAATATCTTGAAAAATCAGAAACTCTTGTAAAGGACAGTGCAGTTACAGGTACTATAATAGGAATAACTCCTGATTACAGGGCCTATGTTGCTGTTGAGGATAAGTATGATGCATTTATTCCAATGTCAGAAGTATTTGAGCCGATTAGTGTCGGTGAGGTTATTCACGGACGTGTTTCAAGAGTAAGAGAAGACGGAAAGCTTGTTATAAGTCTTAAGCAGAAGGCTTATATCCAGATGGATGAGGATTCAGTCCAGATATATGATACGATAGTAAAGAAGGGCGGAAGCCTTGGATTTACTGATAAGGCAGATCCGGAGATTATCAAGAAACATTTTAATATGAGTAAAAATGCTTTCAAGAGAGCTGTAGGAAGACTTCTCAAAGAAGGTAAAATTGAAATAACACAGGATTCGATTGTGCTTAAGAAATAGCTTCTTGAATGAATATGCTGATTGAGGTACAATATATTCAATGCGTTTGTAACGTAAAATATGTTGATTTAAGGAGATTATTATGCAGAAAGTAATCAGTACAGACAAAGCACCAAGTGCAATCGGACCATATTCACAGGCAATTGAGATTAACAATATGGTATATACATCAGGAGTTATCCCTGTAATACCAGCTACAGGTGAGATAGCAGAAGGCGGAGTTGAGGCTCAGGCAGAGCAGGCATTCCAGAATCTCTGCAACCTTGTTGAAGCATCAGGCTCTAAAGTAGAGAATATTGTTAAGACAACAGTATTTATTAAAGAAATGAATGATTTCGGCAAGATTAATGAAATCTACAAGAAATATTTTAAGGAGCCATTTCCAGCACGTTCATGCGTAGAAGTTGCAAGACTTCCTAAAGATGTTCTTCTTGAAGTGGAAGCAATTGCATGGAAGTAAGAAAAGTTAATACCTTCTTTCCGGTATTTATAGTTGCATATATTGGATTGTCAGTCATTGCAAGTGTTGTAATTGCAGCACTAAACAATGCCGGTGTAATGGTGCCGGACTGGATACAGTATGTGCTTTCAGAAGGAATAATACTTGTTATTGCTATTGTATATATGGCGGTAAACAGAATTGATCCGCTAAAGGATATTCCATATAAAAGGATAGGACTTGTAGATGGAATATTATCATTAGCAGCAGGATATTGTATGATTCCTATGGTATTGTTTTTAAGCAGTGTTACAATGCTGTTTTCTACTAATTATCTTGAAGAAGGAACAGCATCCCTGCTTACATATCCTTTTTTTATGCAGGTCATACTGCTTGCAGTTATTCCTCCGCTTGTGGAGGAACTGGTATTCCGTGGAATATTTTTTGGCTCATATCGTAAAGTGGGAATGTTTGGAGCAGCAGTTATCAGTGGTTTAATATTTGGATGCTTTCATCTTAATATTAATCAGGGATTGTATGCATTTGCCATCGGATTTGTATTTGCATATATGGTAGAAGCTACGGGGTCACTGTGGCCTTCAGTAATTGCACATTTTGCAATAAATACATATTCTATAGGTGTGGTGCAGCTGCTTAAAATGGCAGGAATGTACACGGCAGACGGACAGGTGGCAGAAGTGCTTGAAGGAGAAGGCGAACTTGCAGCATCTGCAGGTACTATGGCAACAGTAATCCAGCTGGTTATATTTGCAGCTATAGCGGCAGCATTTATGATGCTGACAGTTTTGTGCATTAAGACAATGGCAAAACGTCATGGAAGACTGGAAAATGTAAAGGTACGGACAGAAGGAATAAAAGGCGCAAAGAAATACTTATCTGCACCGGTTGTATTAGGGCTGGCAGTATGTATATGTTATATGATAACGATAGAATTTGCGTTTAAATAAAAGAAAGCCCCTGTATATGGTTGTTATCTTCCATATACAGGGGCTTTCAATATGTTATAATTTTAAAACAAGGCACACTAAATACTTACATCTATGTTCTGTCCAAGTTCAGGAGTGACGGATGCTTCCATCATCTTAGTGAGTTCTGCACCAGAAGTCTCAACAGTATCAAGACTTTTCTTAAGCATGGCAACCTGAATATCATTATTGACATTAGAAGTATTAATGTTAGTAGAAAGTCCACCAATTATCATAATAATCCCTCCGTTCTGCCGGTTTCTATGGCTTCATTATATACATGTAAATAATTTAATTCAATATATAATTATAAAAAACAATAAACTTACATTAGTGATGTTTGCAGATAAACTCATGCCAAATTTGTACAATTTATACATAAATGTGATGCCTATGGTAAATTTGCAAAAAAAACGCGGGCAAGATTTGTAAAAATGTCATGTGGTAAAAAAAATGTGTTTAGTGTATTATAATCTCATCAAAAGCGCCAGGGCGCATTTTATATTAGGAGGATATTTAATAATGGCAAGTTTATCGCTTAAGAATGTTTGTAAAGTATATCCTAACGGTTTCGTAGCTGTTAAGGATTTTAATCTTGAAATTGCTGATCAGGAGTTCATCATCTTCGTTGGACCATCAGGATGTGGTAAGTCTACAACACTTCGTATGATTGCAGGTCTTGAGGAAATCAGCTCAG